>Ga0206129_10000013_pt1 | contig 302742 bp, 264 predicted proteins | sample Helgoland_Spring_8_FD_148616 | JGI IMG/M metagenome (GOLD analysis project Ga0206129, IMG submission 148616) | Pelagic subsurface seawater microbial communities from Kabeltonne, Helgoland, North Sea - Helgoland_Spring_Bloom_20160502_2 | ecosystem: Environmental > Aquatic > Marine > Epipelagic...
TGATACCATACAAAAGCAATTTACAGCATTCGGTGAACCGTTAGCCAACTTTGGTGCGCTTGAAGCATGTGAGTATAAAAATACCGTATTTACGGATTCATCGTTAGCTGGGGGTGCACCTATATCTAATTGGGGTTGGGATTTTGGGGACGCATCAACAGATACGGTACAAAACCCAAACCATAGGTATAACCAAGACGGATTATATAAGGTGCAATTGGTTGTCATCAATGGTCATGGCTGTATAGATTCAATAACAAAATCAGTGACGTCCTATCCTATTCCAATCGTAAACTTTGCTAATGATACGATAGTGTGTGAGAAAGATTCAATTTCCTTCACGAACTCTACCACAGGAGCTGTTCAATACGACTGGAGTTTTGGTAATGGGAAAACCGATCAAAGAAGATCACCTAATGCCTTCTTTGATACGACAGGATATTATACCATACGTCAAATAGCAACGAGTGATTTTGGCTGTTTTGATTCCTTAAGCAGCCTCATTCAAGTTATTGGAGCTCCCCAGGCATCATTTATTCCAAGTATAGATGAGGGTTGTGCTCCATTGGAAGTTACATTTACAAATACCTCACTTGCAGCATATACTGATTACACATGGTATTATGGTCAAGGAGATTCCAGTATGGGGCTCATCCCCGATACCATTACTTATCTACAAGGTAGACATGATACCACGTATTATGTTCGATTGGTAGCATCGAATCAATGTAAGATAGACACATTTGTAGATTCTATATTGGTACATCCTACACCAGTTGCTCTATTTGAGACAGATCGGGATATAGGATGTAGCCCATTGAATTTACGATTCTCCAATAACCTAAGCTACGGAGATCCCGATACCTTAATATGGAATTTTGGAGATGGATCACCTTTGTATAAGACAACTAAATTCACGTTTGACGAACCCTTGTCCCACATCTATACAACGGATAGGCTACCGTCAGACTACACAATAACATACATTGCCAAAAATGAGTGTGGAGCAGACACCACTGATAAGACCATAACGGTATACAAAACAGTGGAAGCATTTTTCAATACGGATACCTTGAGAGGGTGTATGCCGCTTACGGTTAACTTTACGAATTCGTCTAAAGGATATATCGACTATGCCTGGGATTTTGGAGATGGTAATGTAAGTAATGTAAATAATCCTTCCCACACATTCAACCAATCGGGGACTTTTACCGTCAAATTATTTGTAACGGATAGCTGCTCATATGATACATTTGAGCAAGAGATTTTAATCTATCCTGAACCCATACTAAGTTTTGATTTTATCAGAGATTCGGTATGTCAGTTTGATTCCATACGTTTTAGAAGTACATCAACGGATATATCAGGAGTATATTGGGACTTTGGTGATGGCAAAACTAGTGTTTTAACCAATCCAACACATCAATATAAAGACAGTGGTATTTTTAATGTTCAGTATACGGGCTATTCTACCTTACACAATTGCCCGGCTACTATATCTAAGGATGTACATATACTAGACAAACCGGAGTCCTCCATTACGGCATCTCCAACAGATGGATGTCAACCGCTTACGGTGAATTTCAAAGCAGACAGTAGTTTCAATTCGTGGACTTTTAGTAATGGGAATAGCTCGGTTAAAAATGATCCCAAAGAGATATTTGGCGATGTGGGCGTTCAGTGGGTTAAATTAGTTTCAGAGTATGCAAATGGGTGCAAGGATAGTATATCCATAAATCTAATCGTTCATCCTAGACCCCTAGCCGGGTATGTGGCCTCTGTTGACAGTTTATGTGAATATCCTGTAGATGTTGATTACACCAATACATCCATTGGAGCACTGGGGTACAATTGGATTTTTGGAGACGGAAGTAGATCTACCCAAACAAGTCCATCGCTCACGCTTACCCAGACGGGCATTTATAAGGATACCTTAATAGCATCAAACCAATTTGGATGTAAGGATACGGCAACTTCAATTATAAAGGTGTATGATCCACCAACTGCCGATGCATTAATTACACCCTTAAGTGGCTGTGTACCCTTAGAAGTTAATTTTACGAATGTATCCTCAAACTATCTATACAATAAATGGGATTTTGGTAACGGTGACACAAGTTCACGCAAGGACGATATATACACCTATGAGGTGATTGGAGCTTATGCACCATCACTTATAGTGTATGGAAATGCGAATTGTAGTGACACCTTTGACCTGTCATCGGTCATTAATGTATACCCCAATCCAATGGCAGACTTTGATTTTGAAATTGAAAATGTAACAACCACATTTACGAATATCAGCTCAGGTGCGGATAGATATAGTTGGGATTTTGGTGACGGGGCATCGAGTACAGAAGAAAATCCAGTCCATCGATACCCAGGAAGTGGAATTTATAACACAACGCTTGTGGCATCAAACAGCTTTGGGTGCAAAGATTCTTTAACCAAGATGATAGATGTCCTAGAAATGTACAACCTATTTGTTGCCAATGCTTTCTCTCCTGAATTTGGCGGCCCTGGTGCAAATACATTTAAGCCTACCGGGATAGGATTAGAGACCTATCATATTTATATTTACGATACATGGGGTAATTTAATATGGGAGTCAGATCAGTTGAGTAAAACAGAACCATTAGAAGGTTGGGATGGAAAAGATGTAGCGGGAAATGACATGCCGCAAGACACCTATGTGTGGAAAATATCAGCCAAATTTCTCAATGGTAGAATATGGCCTGGAAAAGTTTTTCCAGATGGATCAGTTAAACGTTTTGGAACGGTAACGCTAATTAGATAATGAGTATTAAAGGAATATGGATATTAATTTTTACCAGTTTGATGGGGTATCATTCGTTTGCTCAAGACCCGCTATTCTCATCGACACTGGATAACCCATTGTATTACAACCCTGCAACGCCAGGGATTATACGTGGCCATGAGTATAGGTTAAACTATAGAGAACAATGGCCAGGGATACCGGCTACACTTCGTGCATTTAATTTTACATCCACCCACCAACTTAGAAATGCCGTTGGATTAGGTTTCATGGTAATGTCAAATGTGGAAGGAGAGTCTCGTCTTCGAACCGATAAGGTAGAAGCCACCATTGCATTCCCCATTAAAATTTCAAGGTATTTAAAAATAAGTGGGGGCGTGAATGCCGGTTTTGGTCAAAAAACCATTGATTGGTCCAGTGTAGAATTTGATGATCAGTTTGATAAATATTACGGCAAAATATATCCTACCAATTTTGCTTTTCCAGATGAATTTCAACGCAACTATGGCGATCTCAGTTTAGGCATAGCGGCCAAAGGGGCTTTACCTCGGGGCAAAAATGAAGCTCAAATTTTTGGATCGTTAGGGTTGGCTATGAAACACATCACGGTTTTTCCTACGGCCAATTTCATAGGAAGTGATATTCGGGCAGTTCCGCTCAAGTACGTGGTATATGGCAATATTTGGTTCTTGGACAAAACCCTTAAAAGAGGGATTGCTCCTAACTTTAATTTCGAAAATCAAGCAGCCATGAGTACCTTCAATCTGTCTGCTCGTGTGGTATTGAAACCGGTATATTTTAATATCGGGATTAGAAACAGAACCTTTAAGTTCAATCCCGAAGAATTTGATAGTTTCATATTTGGAGTGGGATATACCAGCGATGTAGTCAATAACAATCAAACGAGTATTGGGTACAATTATGATTTTACAACCTCAAAATTACTAGGCGGAACGTACGGTTCTCATGAACTATCGATGAGTTATAGTTTTGATATAGACGGAAGAAGACAAGCAGGCGGCAGGAAAGGATCACGCTACCGAAACGACATTCAGTGTCCTATGGATTTTGGAATACGTTTTTAGAAAATAGAATAGGAATAAACAAAAAAGTCCCGCCGTGAAGCGAGACTCTATTCGTCTGATAATCAGTGTGGGAACTGCTGGATTCGAACCAGCGACCCTCTGCTTGTAAGGCAGATGCTCTAAACCAACTGAGCTAAGCTCCCTTTTAAAGGGTTGCAAATATAATTTGTTTCATTTAAAACAAAATATATTCTCACATGAATTTTTATAGCAAATCGGATTCTTTTTTCAAAATGCTATTTTGATTCGATATAGCTGGGGTTGGTGGATGTCCACCAACCCCATTTTATGATGGCGGAGTAGATGCAAAAAAAAGGAACATTTGCATTTATCCAATGCAAGAGAACTCCTATCATTGCATTCATGCAAGCCCCTCAAGCTAAAAAAATAGCCAAAGAGCTAACCATTCATGGCGATACTCGAATAGACTCCTACTTCTGGCTAAATCAACGTGAAGAACAAGCGGTGCTCGATTATTTGAACGAAGAAAATGCCTATTGCAAGGAGATTCTTCAACCCACCGAGCAGCTTCAATCCGATTTGTACAATGAAATGGTAGGACGAATCAAAAAAGACGATGAATCGATACCCTATAAAAAAAATGGATATTGGTACTATACCCGTTTCATAGAGGCAGGAGAATATCCCATCCATTGCCGAAAAAAAGGAGGCAATATCTTTGAGGATGCTGGTGAAGAAGAAATACTATTAGATGTTAATGCACTAGCAAAAGGGTTTACCTATTATGCCATAGGTGGTTTAAGTATCAGTCCCAACAACCAATATCTTGCCTTTGGCGAGGATACAGTGAGTCGAAGAATATATACCCTAAAAATTAAAGATTTACACACAGGAGAATTACTAGATTTAGCCATACCAGGAACTACAGGAGGAGCCACGTGGGCAGCCGACAATCAGACCCTTTTTTATACCGAAAAAGAGGAAGAAACGCTCCGTTCTGCCAAAATTTGGATGATGGATATCTTCACGAAAACAAAAGAACTTCGCTACCACGAAACAGACGACACCTTCAATTGTGGCGTGTATAAAAGCAAAAGCAAAAAATGGATCATCATAACCACCGGAGCCAGTATTACATCAGAGTTTTGGTATGTTGATGCGCAAACACCACATGCACCCTTTACGGTATTCCAAGAACGAATTCGGGGGTTGGAGTATGGGATTACCCATTTTGAAAACCAATGGTACGTTTTAACCAATTGGGATGCACAAAATTTTAGACTGATGGAAACTTCAGAAGATCAAACCGCCCGAGAACACTGGACCGAAGTCATACCTCACCGAGAAGACACCTTACTGGAGGGCGTGGAGTTGTTTACAAATTTTATGGTGGTAGAAGAAAGAACCCAAGGGCAAAACTTCATTCGAATCATCCATCAACGAACCCAAGAGGAGCATTACATGGCCTTCGATTCGGCTACCTACGATTGCTGGACGAGCGTAAACCCTGAATTTGATACGTCAGTTCTTCGTTTTGGCTATACAAGCATGACAACGCCAACTTCTGTTTATGATTACGATATGCATACCCGAGAAAAAAAACTACTCAAGCAACAAACCATTGTAGGAGGGTATGACGAAAATAAATACGGCAGTCAGCGGATATGGGCAACCGCACGAGATGGTGCAAGAGTTCCCATGAGTGTGGTGTATAAGAAATCCGAGGATGGTGGCACCCCTCAAGATGCTCCACTCTTATTGTATGCCTATGGTTCGTATGGTCATTCCTTGGATCCCTATTTTAGTGCTACACGATTGAGCTTACTAAATCGTGGATTTATGTATGTCATTGCTCATATTCGAGGAGGAGAAGATCTAGGCAGAGATTGGTACGAACAAGGAAAATTATTGCATAAAAAAAACACCTTCCATGACTTTATAGATTGTGGGGAACACCTGATTGCATTAGGACTTACATCCACCAAAAAACTGTACGCTATGGGTGGAAGTGCGGGGGGATTATTAATGGGTGCAGTAATCAATATGCGGCCCGATTTATGGCACGGAGTAATCGCTGCTGTTCCCTTTGTGGATGTAGTCACCACCATGCTTGACGAGACCATTCCTCTGACTACAGGAGAATACGACGAATGGGGAAACCCCAATGATGAACTGTATTATCACTATATCAAAAGTTATTCCCCCTACGATAATGTAGAAGCTAAAGCCTACCCCCATCTATTGGTAACCTCTGGATTGCATGACAGTCAGGTGCAGTATTGGGAGCCAGCCAAATGGGTTGCTAAATTACGAGAACTGAAAACCGATGATACGATTTTGATCATGGATTGCAACATGGAGGCGGGACATGGTGGTGCAAGTGGACGATTTGAAGCACTTAAAGAAACAGCCAAGGAGTACGCATTTTTACTAATGTTGGAAGGTCGGTTAGAGAATGAAATAATATATTCGCATCCATGAAGAAAATATCCCTATTTTTACCTATTGTGAGTATGGTCATGGGATTCAGTGCATTTGGACAAATCGAAACCGACAGACCCGATTTTACAGAAAGCCCCAACACTGTTCCTCAAGGAGCGCTACAAATTGAAACAGGATTTATTTTAGAACATGATGCAGCGATAGTGGTGTACCCATTTCCTGGAACAGCAATAGAGGAACGAACATATAGAAACACGACACTCAACACCTCACTCCTTCGGTTTGGCTTATTCGAAAATCTAGAATTGAGATTTAATTACGCATGGCAAAGTTCTAAATTACATCAGTATGAAATCATAGAGCAAGGTCAGGTTTGGCCATCGCCTGCGGAGTTGCCAGACTCGGCGTATACTCCTTTGAGAGGTTTCTCAACCTCATTTGTAGGAATAAAGACCAATCTGTATAAAACAGCCAACATGAGCATTGGGTTTTTGGGGCATGTGTATATTCCTGAATTAGCAAGTGGCGATTTTGCCAAAGCTAGTGGACAACAAATAGCCCCAGAGTTTTTACTCCCGATTACTTATCAAGTAACCGATCGATTTGGAGTGGCAGTACAATACGGTCTTTCTTGGGATGGCTTTACAGCCAACCCTACGACGAGCTATACATTGGCCCTGGGGTATAGTGTCACAGATAAGCTGAGTTGTTATGTAGAGCCCTATGGCTTCCTTACTAATAATGGGGATGAGTTGCACTTAATCAATGGCGGATTCACCTATTTGGTAAATGATAATTTTCAACTCGATTTAACCGGAGGATTTGGAGTCAACGAGGTAGCACCCAACAATTTTGTAGGATGTGGTGCTTCTTTTTTATTGTGTAATGCCCCATGAGAATTGAATTAATAGCAGTATTAATCATGGCCTTTTGGTCTTGTGATTCTTCCATAAAATGGGAGACCCAATACGAAACACAAGATATGCCCAAACCCACAACCTATGAAGGGCAAGTTAATCGTTATAGGGATAGCATTTCTGCGGTATTTTTTAGTGGTTCCAATCAGGTATTGCCCAAGGCAGATATCTCACCCGAGGGACGATTGCATTATTTCCCCCCAAATGAAGCCTATCGAGTCAAAGCGGAATTTGAGCCTATCACAGCTGGAGAAATTTTTAGAATGAAAACCAATACGGATCGTTTGCCCGAGTACAAAAAATATGGGATACTTCACTTTCGTTTGGCCAATCAAGACCTTCAACTATTTTTATATCAAAATATGGAACAACCTGACTACTTATTTTGTCCATTCAAGGATTTATCCAATGGAGATCAGTCCTATGGATCGGGTCGATTTCTTGATTTCAAAGCAGATGACGTAATTAATATAACGGATGTAGTGTTGGACTTTAACTATGCGTACAACCCCTATTGTGCGTACAACAAAAATTATTCGTGTCCGCTACCACCTGAAGAAAACCACTTGGATGTAGCCATCTTTGCAGGTGAGAAAAAGTGGCATTAACTTGCATATGGTTTTAGTACATTTGTTCCATTATTAGTCAATGAAAGATAAAATTTTAGTCATTGGAGCTTGTGGTCAAGTAGGTACCGAGCTGGTAGAAAATCTACAACAGATATACGGCAATTCACAGGTTGTTGCTAGTGATGTTCGAACCAGTACCCACGAGGTATTTACCCAAAGTGAGTTTGTACAATTGGATGTTTTGGATAAAGTTCAAATCAAGAACGTTTTCCAGAAATACCAACCTACCATCGTCTATCATCTTGCTGCTTTATTGAGTGCCACGGCAGAAGCAAAGCCTAAATTGGGATGGGAGCTCAACATGGATGGAACATTTAATATTTTTGATGCGTGTATAGAACACCAGGTTAAGCGTATATTTTGGCCAAGTTCTATCGCCGTGTTTGGTCCAACTACTCCAGCTATCCATACCCCTCAACGCACTATTTTAGAACCCAATACCGTATACGGCATTACCAAATCAACAGGAGAACGCTACTGTGAATACTACCATAATCGCTATAAGTTGGATGTTCGATCCATTCGTTACCCGGGTTTAATTGGATGGAAATCTTTACCAGGTGGTGGAACAACAGATTATGCTGTAGATATCTTTCATCAGGCTTTAAAGCAAGGACAGTACGATTGTTTTTTAGGACCAACGACCACTTTGCCTATGATGCACATGGAAGATGCCGTACGTGCTACGCTAGAAATCACAGAAGCACCTTCCAATGCTATAAAGATTCGAAGCAGTTACAACATCGCAGGCGTATCATTTAACCCTGAAGAATTAACCCAAGAAATACAAAAATATATCCCTAACTTCACAATTACCTATACTCCCGATCATCGACAACAAATAGCCGATAGTTGGCCTCAAAGTATTGATGATCATATTGCAAGAGCAGATTGGGGTTGGCAAGAAAAATACAATTTGGAAAAATTGGTGGTCAATATGTTAGACAACCTCAAGTAGGTTAGTAAGCCAATAATTTTCGAATGGCATCCGCTACTTTATCGGCATTGGGGAGCATGGCTTTTTCTAAGTTTACATTCATGGGTACTGCGGGTAAATCGGCAGATCCCACGCATTGCACGGGAGCATCTAAATAGGTAAAGCAATGTTCTTGAATACGTCCAGCAATGGCTTGAGCGAAGGAATTATTTAAGGTTTCTTCTGTTAGTACGATTACCTTTCCGTGTTTCTGTACCCGAGCGTAGATGGTTTCATCGTCGCATGGACTCAGTGTTCTTAGATCTACAATCTCTACTTGACCGTCCAACTGTTTGGCAGCTTGTGTAGCCCACCAAACGCCCATTCCATAGGTAATGATAGTCAATGAATCGCCTTCATTTACTTTGTCTGCATCTGCTTCTAGATGAATACGAGCCTTACCTAGGGGAATGATGTAATCGCGACTGGGTTCTGGATTTTTAGCACCTTCAGTGCCGTCTACCTTACTCCAATAAATGCCTTTATGTTCAAACATCACCACGGGGTTAGGATCATAGAACGCGCTTTTCATCAAACCTTTCATGTCGGCGGCATTGCTGGGATATACTATTTTAATTCCTTTAATAGGGAGAAGGCTTGATTCGTTGGTTCCGCTGTGATAGGGTCCGCCTCCACCATAAGCGCCCGTAGGAACGCGAATCACAGATTGTACAGGGAATTTACCGCCCGACAAATAGCTGCTCTTAGAGAGCTCGGTAACCAACTGATTGACTCCAGGCCAGATGTAATCTGCAAATTGAACTTCCACAATGGGTTTGCAACCAACAGCACTCATGCCTGCGGTACTTCCGATGATATATGCTTCTTGTATAGGGGTATTAAATACCCGATGCTTACCATGTTTTTTGGCAAGGGTAGCGGCTTCTCGGAATACGCCCCCTAGGCGATGCCCCACATCTTGTCCATACAAAAGTGCTTCGGGGTGGTCTGTTAATAGTTCATCGACAGCGTATAAGGCTGCATCTACCATGATAATGGTTTCGGCATTTTGGGGAGAGCGTTCTCCTTTTTCTTCTGTAATGGGAGTAGGAGAAAGTACATGGTGCATGACGGTCTGAGGATCAGGATCTGCAGCATTTTTAGCTTTCTCAAAGGCTTGATGGACGTGTTCAATAGCTTCAGATTGAAGGGCATTGATTTTATCTTGTGAAATTCCTTTTTCTAACGAATCCGTGATGAGATAATCAAGCGGATCTGATTTTTCGGCCTCTTTCAAATCATCCCGATACCACTCACTTCGCACGCCACTGGTATGATGGCCCAGTAAAGGAACTTTTGCATGGAGCAGCATGGGTTTTTGGTTTTTTCTGACCCATCGAATTGCTTTTCCTACTTCATGATAACTTTCTGTAAAGCTACTGCCATTGGTCCGAGCTCTTCGAATGCCTTTAAAACCACCCACAAATTCGTAGGCATCCATGGATCGCATTTCATCTCCACTGGCAGAAATACCCCAATCGTTATCTTGTACAAGGTACAGAATCGGTAGCTGGTGGAGAGCAGCCATTTGAAGTGCTTCAGACACTTCACCTTCCGTCATGGATCCATCGCCAATGGAACACACCACAATAGATCCATGGGTGCCAGAGGCATTTAATTTATTGTTTTTTAGATACTGTAAGCCCTGTGCAATACCTGTAGTTGGGATAGCCTGCATACCTGTAGCACTGCTTTGATGCGCTATTTTAGGTTTGTTATCCTCACGAAGGGAAGGGTGAGCGTAATAGGTTCTGCCACCAGAAAAAGGGTCGTCTTTTTTTGCTAAAAGTTGTAACATAAGCTCATAAGGACGCATACCGATGCCCAGCAAGATCGACTCATCGCGATAATAAGGAGCTACCCAGTCAATGTCTTTGAGGTGATAGGCGGTAGCCAGTTGAATAGCCTCATGTCCCTTGGAGGTGGAATGAACATAACTGGTAGTTTGTCGATTGGCATCATAGATTTCGGCCATAGCTCTAGCCGTAAATAGGTCGCGTAAGGCTTTAAGGTAAATGGCTTTTTTGATATGCACGATGACTAAGACGAATACTTTATTATGGATTGCAATTTTAAGTATTTAAAATTTCAGTATTATTGAAGAAACAAAATAATTATGATCCGATTTATAACAGCACTGATTTTTATTGCCGGTATTCATGTTGGAGTATCCGCTCAATCGGCTAGAGCAGATGAAGTAAGTGGCACTTACTGGAACGCAGAAAAAACATCGCATATCCAAATTTATCGGGCGATTAATGGTAAATATTATGGAAAGATAGTTTACTTAAAACAGCCCAATGATAAGTATGGACAACCAAAGACCGATCCTGAAAATCCCAATAAAAGTTTACGAAGCAGAAAACGATTAGGGATGTTGATTATGCATAATTTTGCCTGGAATGCCTCAGAATCACGATGGGATAATGGTACGCTATACGATCCAGTATCGGGCAGTACGTATGATGGGTATATGTATTTTAAGGGAAGTAATCGCTCTACCCTTTACTTACGAGGATATGTTATGGGTATGACGTGGTTAGGGAGAACTTCGGAGTGGACTCGGATCAAGTAGTTATTTTTCAATTACTTGGACGTTTCTGCCCAATGTTTTGAATCGGAGTCCATTGGTTTGAGTAACGGTAATGGTGATGTTTCCCGATTTACTCCTGTTGATATCGGATATAGTCCCCATTTTTCCTTGGTGAGTCCCTTTTGTAACCTCACAAAATTTTCCATTTTGTATATCAGGTAGTTTCTCCATTACCCTTTCGAATTATATGATTGTTTAATGAGTATCATTAAGTAATCTAAATCAGAATCTTTATTCACCCTAACTTCGTAATCACCATTACCATAATGACATACACTCTATCTACAAAAAAGGTAAGATTAGAGAGGAAAGAACAAATAGAGATTTTGATACAATTATTTTAAAATTTAATGTGGTTATCTTAAAGAGTGGTTATATCTTTATGTTGAACCTTTAGGGTTAAAATTTTTATTACATGTACAGGGTGTTACAATATAAATGTATGAATCTACGTTTTTTTTATTTAAAATATTCTAGTAAATTCGTGAATAAATAAAAATTATGAAGAAAGTATTAATGGTATTAAGTATTAGTTTGTTTCTATTTAGTTGTGGAGGAGGTTACACAACAGAAGATATTGAATCTGAGACTAAAAATGCGGTCATAGAATCAATTTCAGAGACCTTAGATATAAGTAGTAAAAATATTGAAATTGACGAATACACTCTTATTCAGGAGTCAGGTAATGTATATTCAGGTATTTTAAAAACAAAATATGAGGGTAAGAAGCAAACTTGGGATGTAAAAGTTATTTGGGACCACGATACAGATAAATATACTTTAGAATGGGAGTTGAAAAATGAAATATAATAAATAAATCATATATTATTGAGTTTAGAAAAGGAAGTATCATTTTGTGGTACTTCCTTTTTTTGTGGAGACGGGTAAGATGAATATTATGTTTATACCATAATGGAGGTTGTGGTATAAAAAATTTAATATTATGAATAGAGTTATTGGATATGTTCGAGTAAGTAGTGAAAATCAAGTAGAAAAGGATAATAGTATAAGAAATCAAATTAAGTTCATAAAAAAATATTGTCAGGATTATGATTATGAATTGGTTGATATTTTTAAGGATGAGGGTGTTAGTGGATTAAAGAAAAGTAGGGATGGATTAAATAAAATGATGAAACAAATTAATTAATCAAAATAAGATAAAAATTAAAAGTAGGGAGAAGAGAATTGTTAAGATTAATGAGAGGTTAGAAGAGAATACAATTAAAAACATTACACTAAAAATTAGTGATAAGATGTTTGAGAGAATAAAATTGGGAGTTGAAGAAGAATTATTAAAAATTCAAGATGAAATTAGTCAGTTTGAAATACAAAATGATTTATGGTTGAATGATAATGTTTGGGAAGATTGGTTTGATAGTTTTAAGTTACATTTTAATAAAATATGTAAGTATAAAAAGTTCGAGGATAAGAGAAAGTTTATAACTGAGTATATAGATAAAATAGATGTTAGTTGGGATAAAAATAATAACACACACAACATACAAATTCACTTTATATTAAATCTTATAAAAGATAAAGGTGAATTGATTAATAAGGATATTTACAAGATAAAAGGAGGTAAAAATATTCTTAATATAGATGGAATAAATTTACGAAAATTTAAGAATGAAATAAGTAAGAAAAAGGAGTATGAAACTACCTTTTATAACTACTCGACAGTGAAAAACATATTACAGGTGGGTACACTCCCTATCTGACTTTCAATGTTCTAATCCAATCAAACATTTTCTCAGTACATCAATACAAACGTTATTATCCTGAGAGATTTAAAATTAGAGAAAAAGTATGGGAACTCCATAAAGAAGGTTGGGGTTACACCAAAATTCATCGATATCTAAAGAACAATGGATTTGAGATAGGTGAGAGTAGAACTACAGTCGATTCTATGATTAAGAAGATGAAAAAGAGAGAATTCATCACCAAAAGAGAGTTCTCACTTAAAAAATACGTTGATTTCAAAATCAAATTCTTTAGAAGGTAATTTCAATTTTGATATACTCAGTTTTGAGGGTGTTGAGGTTGGAAACTACCCAAAAACACTAACCACATTCAATCCCTTACTTCCCTTTTGAACATCTATCAGAAAATAATTTGAGAAATTCTGTTACTTTTGAAACGTTTAAATAGTTGAGAAGAAGAATGAATGAGGAGATAATTTTTTATTAAAATACATTGAAATGAGAAAATTGAAAATTTTACTTGGAGTTATGTTTTATCCATATGGTATATACTTAATATGGGTGTACTATAAAAAGAAAAAAAGACTCCGAATTGAAACAGAGGAAGAATTAAAAACATTAAAAATAGAAACACAAGAAAGATTAAAAGAAGAAAAACATACACTAAAAAAATTGAATGATTATAAGTCTCATATTTTACATGAATTAGATAAAGATGGTAATGGAGAGGTTGATGTAATAGAAGGAAATGATTTTAATCTATTACTTAATAAACACCAAAAGAGTATTGTAGAGGTAGATAGAGATTACGTTCAAAAATTTATTAAGATTTCAAGTTATCTAAAAACAAAAGAAAAAAACATCCAAACAATCTTCAAATCAATTGAAAAAATTCCTGATAAAAAGATGTTAAATGAGTGTGTCGAGATATTAAAGGATGAAATTCACACCTATAATCTTATTCTATTTAACTCATTAAATATGATTGTATCATTAGTGGAAGATGATATGATTACATTTTATGAAATCCATGAAATGTTTGACACTCTAAACATATTTGATTCAAAACATGAAAAGGATGTATCACAAAGACTTACAAATATTGGAGATGGGTTAGAAGGTTTAATGTATGAAATAAGAGATATGGGTAGTCAAATATCTAATTCAATAGGGGAACTTAGTTATGTGACAGAAGAGTCTAACCGAAAACTAACTGAACAGTTAAATGAAATTGATTCGTCAATCCAAACCAACAATCTTTTGACAGGTATCCAAACCTATCAGATGAACAAAATCAACAAGAACACTAAAGGATTGAGAGAGTAAAAAATTCATCTCATTTCTTACTCCATATGTTGTTCCATTTAAAATCATCAGTTTCTGATTCTTGGGGTATCTACATCGGTATCTGAATACTAAAATGGTAAATCACCCACCTGAAATTACTCAACAGTCACCGACTTCGCTAAATTTCTGGGCTGATCGACATTGCAACCCCGCATCACAGCAATGTAATAGGAGAGCAACTGCAACGGAATAGTAGCTAGGATGGGCGTAAGACAATCCTCGGTATCGGGTATTTCAATAAAATGATCGGCTATTTCAGCTACCTTTTCATCTCCTTCGGTAACGATAGCTATAATTTTACCTTTACGAGCTTTTACTTCTTGAATATTGGAAAGGACTTTTTCGTAATAATTTCGCTTGGTTGCTATCACTACTACAGGCATTGCTTCATCAATTAAAGCAATGGGACCATGTTTCATCTCAGCAGCAGGATAACCCTCGGCATGGATGTAGGAAATTTCTTTAAGTTTTAGTGCACCTTCTAATGCAACTGGGAAATTATATCCTCTACCCAAATATAAGCAGTTAGGAGCATCTTTATAGATGGCTGCGATTTCTTTGCATTTTTCATGACAACTTTCAAGCAGAGCGGCTACTTTTTTAGGTACAGTACTCAGTTCGGTAAACATTTCTCGTAATCTTTCATGTGTAATTTTACCACGTATTTCTGCAATACCCAATGCAAGTAAAGTCAGCACGGTTACTTGAGCGGTAAACGCTTTGGTTGAGGCGACTCCAATTTCTGGACCAGCATGGGTGTAAGCTCCCGCATGAGTTACACGTGGGATGCTACTCCCGACAACATTGCATATACCGTAGATGGTTGCCCCTTTTTCTTTAGCCATTTCAATGGCAGCTAAGGTATCGGCGGTCTCCCCACTTTGCGAAATAGCGATGACCAAATCATCTTCTGTAATGATGGGATTTCGGTATCGAAATTCAGAGGCATATTCTACTTCTACAGGTATTCTTCCAAACTCTTCAATGAGGTATTCTCCAACCAAACCAGCATGCCATGATGTACCGCATGCAATGATAACAATGCGGTCTAGGTTTTTTATTTTGCTGGAATATTCCACCAAACTTCGCATACTGAAAGTGAGGTTGTCTACATTGAATCGCCCTCGCATGGAGTCATAAATACTCTTGGGTTGTTCAAAAATTTCTTTCAGCATAAAATGCTCATATCCTCCCTTTTCAAGGGAATCTAAACTGAGTTGTAATTCTTGTATAAAGGGCGATATAGCAACATTGTCAATGGTTTTTACCGTCATTTCCCCATCCTGGATGGATACAATCTCATTGTCGTTGATGTATGAAACACGATTGGTATATTCAATAATGGGTGTGGCGTCACTTGCTAAAAAATATTCGCCAGGTTCCTTGCCAATTCCCACAACCAGAGGACTTCCTTTTCGAGCAGCAATTAATGTATTGGGGTCATTCTTACTTAAAATAACAATTGCATAAGCCCCGACTACTTCATTAAGGGCTAGCCTTACCGCTTCGAGTAAATTTACTTTTTCTTTTTCTTGAATTTCTTCGATGAGATGTGTGAGTACTTCTGTATCGGTATCACTTTTAAATACATGTCCACGTTGAACAAGTACTTTTTTTACAGTGGCATAATTTTCAATGATTCCATTGTGAATTAAAGCAATATCACCACTTTGTGATAGATGAGGATGGGCATTTATGGTATTAGGTTCTCCGTGCGTAGCCCATCGAGTATGTCCAATCCCACGATTGCCGTGAAGGTTGTTTCCTTGAGCAATAGCTTCCAATTCGGATACTTTTCCTTTGTTTTTATAAATTCTTAGATCATCGTTGAGTAATGCTATTCCCGCACTATCGTAACCCCTATATTCCAGTCTACGGAGTCCTTTGATTAAAAAGTCGTAGGCTTCATTGGGCCCATAATATGCTACTATTCCACACATTTTATTTAATGTTTACTGTCAAAATTATAGTTATTTGTCTAATCCATTTAAACATTCATCGGATATAGACTGCAATCTGTAGTGAAAAGTTGATTTTCTTATTATAAGTTAAATACTTTTTTTAGTGCATCTACCCCATTTAATTCTTCCCAAGGAAATAGTTTAACATCCGTAGAGATGGTATTTCCACCACCATCGGTAAAGGTTTTGGTTACCATTTCTGTAGTTCTTCCCATGTGTCCATAAGCAGCGGTTTCACTATATATAGGTGTTCTTAAATTAAAGCGTTTTTCGATAAAATATGGACGCATATCAAATTCAGTCATTTGCATAAGTAAGTCGGCAATTTCCCCATCGGTCATATCTATTTTAGAAGTGCCATACGTGTTTACATACAAACCCATGGGTTGAGCAACACCGATGGCATACGCTACTTGTACTAGAACTTCATCTGCTATACCCGCTGCCACCAAATTTTTTGCTACGTGACGGGTTGCATAAGCGGCACTTCGATCTACTTTACTCGGATCTTTACCAGAAAAAGCTCCTCCACCGTGAGCCCCTTTTCCTCCATAGGTGTCTACAATAATTTTACGTCCGGTAAGGCCTGTATCGCCATGAGGTCCGCCAATTACAAAAATACCGGTAGGGTTGACGTGATAAGTAATATCTTCCGTAAACAAGGCTTGCGTTTCGGCAGGCAATAATTTTTTAACACGCGGTATTAAAATATGAATCACATCGGATTTTATTTTAGCAAGCATGGCTGCTTCAGAATCAAAATCGTCGTGCTGTGTTGAAATAACTATAGCATCGATGGCAATGGGTTTATTATTATCATCATATTTAATGGTTACCTGTGATTTACTATCGGGTCTTAAATAAGTTATAGCGTCATTTTCTCTGCGAAGGTTAGCTAACTCCTTAAGCAAAAGGTGGCTTAACTCCAGTGGAAGTGGCATGAAACTTTCCGTTTCGTTTGTTGCATATCCAAACATCATACCTTGATCACCAGCGCCTTGCTCTTCCAAATTGGCTCGTTCTACACCTTGGTTTATATCAGGAGATTGTTCATGAATGGCACTCAAAACACCGCATGAATTACCATCAAACATATATTCACCTTTCGTATACCCAATTTTATTAATGGTTTCACGAGCTATTTTTTGTACATCCAAATAGGTAGTAGATTTAACTTCTCCAGCTAAAACTACTTGACCGGTAGTTACCAAAGTTTCACAAGCTACCTTGCTGGAAGAATCAAAAGCTAAAAAATGGTCAATAAGTGCATCAGAAATTTGATCAGCAACTTTATCAGGATGTCCTTCAGATACAGATTCGGAGGTAAAAAAATAGGCCATAATATTTGGAGTTGTTTAATTTTATGCAAAAGTAAGATTTTGTTGGTAGAAAAAGGTGCTCGATTGATTTAGAATTTTACAGCATATATGACGGCACCAAATATTACCTACCAACCGTTTGTTTAATAAAAATAATGGTATTATATTTGAACACACCGCACATTATGGCCAAACCAAAACTAGACCGAAAAACTTTGCTGAAAAACTCCTTATCTGTTTTTAAATCAAGAGGCTATCACGGCACTTCAGTAAATGATCTAGCTGCAGCAAATGGTCTTTTAAAAGGAAGTATCTATCATTATTTTGACAGCAAGAAATCGTTAATGCTGGAGGTGTTAATTGCATTGAAAGAACATTATGTAGCAAAAGTTTTTGCTAAAAGTTATGATGAGCAACTGCCCCCCTATGAACGATTGCGAGAATTAGCGGTAAGAGCTGAAGAAATTTTTACCTTTGAAGAGACTGGAGATTTTTTTGTAAATATAGGCTTGGAGACGATGAACACAAATCCCGAATTTTTAGCTGTAATTAAAGAATTTTTTAGAGATTGGATCGGTTCGTTACAAGATTTATATCTGCATGTACTTGGCCGGGAAGAAGCTCTAATGCAAGCTGAACGGGTAGTCGCCGAATTGGAAGGTTCCGTAATTATGATGAAATTATTGGGTGATGTAGGATATTTAAAACGCACCAGTACACGCGTTTTAAATGAGTACAAAGAATTAGAAAAATTGAAATTAAAACCATAAAATATGACTAGGAAAATAAAAAAAGTAGCGGTCTTGGGTTCTGGCATTATGGGCAGTAGAATAGCATGTCACTTTGCCAATATTGGGCTTGATGTTTTACTTTTAGACATCGTAACCCCTGATTTAACTGAAACAACTAAACAGCAAAAAAGAGAACGCGATACGCTTGTTAATAATGCTTTAAAATCAGCTTTAAAAAGCAATCCTAGCCCCATATACAGCCAGAATTTTGCAAACAGAATAAAAACAGGAAATTTAGAAGATGATCTTCATCGTATTGGTTCATGCGACTGGATCATTGAGGTAGTCGTTGAACGATTAGATATTAAAAAATCACTTTTTGACCAAGTGGAAACCTATCGAAAACCAGGCAGTTTAATTACTTCAAATACCTCTGGTATACCGATTGAAATGATGCTGGTAGGCAGAAGTGACGATTTTGCAGCCCATTTTTGTGGCACTCACTTTTTTAACCCTCCTCGTTATCTTAAACTTCTAGAAATTATTCCATCTTCTAAAACGAAGTCAGAAGTGATTGATTTCTTTTTAAATTATGGCGATTTATATTTAGGAAAAACTACCGTCAAGGCTAAGGATACTCCTGCTTTTATCGCCAATAGAATTGGGGTATTTAGCATCATGGCTATTTTTAGGCATATGCAGAATTATAGATTGACGGTAGAAGAAGTAGATTTGGCTACAGGTCCCGTTTCGGGGAGACCCAAGTCAGCTACATTTCGAACTTCGGACCTTGTGGGATTGGATACGCTAGTCAAAGTGGCCTCTGGTGTAGAACAGTATTGTGTGGAAGATTCAATGCGAGATTGGTTTGCAATTCCTCCTTTTTTACAAAAAATGCTTGACTCTAATTGGCTTGGGGATAAGACTGGTCAGGGATTTTATAAAAAATCAAAAGACAAAGAAGGCAATCGAGTTATTGAACAGTTGAATTTAGCTACATTTACCTATCAACCATTGACGAAGTCTCGATTTGATAGTATTGGCCAGGCTAAAAAAAGAAGTAGTACCATTAAAAGTATTCAAACCCTTTACGATGGGAATGACAAAATAGCCCACTTTTTTAAGGACATTACCGTTTCGATTTCCGCATATGCTGCCAATAGAATTCCCGAAATAGCAGATGAAATCTATCAAATTGATGATGCATTGAAAGCCGGATTTGGGTGGGAATTTGGACCTTTTGAAACTTGGGATTTACTGGGATTTCAAACGGTATTAGCGGCTATTGAAAAAGCGCAATTACCAGTACCCACCTGGGTTAAAAATTTTCAAGAAAAAGGCTATACCCGATTTTATAAAATAGAAGGTAACCAACGTAAATTTTATAATGTTTCTTCAGAAACATATGAAATTATTCCCGGTACGGAATCATTAGTTGTTTTAGATAATTTTAGAACACAATCCCCAGTTTATTCGAATAAGGAGGCTACACTTCATGATATTGGCGATGGTGTTTTGTGTTTAGAATTTCATTCAAAAATGAATGCAATTGGAAGTGGAACGCTAGCAGCCATTAATCGTTCCATAGCGATTACAGAACAGGAGGGTTGGCACGGTTTGGTAATTGGAAATGATGCGCCTAATTTTTCGGCTGGAGCAAACCTGGCCATGATGTTGATGCTGGCTATAGAACAAGAATTTGACGAATTGAATGTGGCTATTAGGTACTTTCAAAATACAGTGATGCGACTGCGCTATTCAAGCATACCGGTGGTAATCACCCCACATGGACTAACCCTCGGGGGTGGTTGTGAAATGACCCTGCATGCAGATGCTGCTGTTGCCTCCGCAGAAACATACATAGGATTAGTTGAGGCGGGTGCTGGACTCATACCTGGAGGTGGGGGTACGAAAGAATTTGTAGTAAGAACCAGTGATAGTTTTTCAGATATTGATCCTCAATTGCCCACGCTTCAAAACAGATTTACAACGATTGCCACTGCAAAAGTAGCTACATCGGCCCATGAAGCTTTTGATATTGGGGTTATGCATGCAGATAAAGACGAGGTAGTGGTTAATGCACAAAGACTCCTTGCCGAAGCGAAACGTAAAGTCTTGGAATTGGCACATGACGGATATGTTCAAAAGCCTCAACGAGATGATATTTTGGTATTAGGTAGAACAGCCTTAGGGGCTTTCTACTCGGGAATTGAGGCTTTTGGAATAAGTAATTATGCCAGTGAGCATGATCAATTGATTGCACGAAAATTAGCCTTTGTGATGGCTGGAGGTGACCTGACTCAACCCACTAAAGTAACAGAACAATATCTGCTTAACTTAGAAAGAGAAGCATTTTTAAGTCTCTTAGGAGAACGAAAGACACTAGAACGAATACAACATATTTTAAAGACAGGAAAACCATTAAGAAACTAAACAACGGATTTTGGACAACAACCCAATAAGGGATAATGTCTGACTTTTAAAATCTAAAATAAAAAAAATGAGTGAAGCATATATCATAAACGGATACCGAACGGCAGTTACTAAAGCGAAACGAGGAGGATTTAGTTTCACTTCTCCTGTAGACTTTGGAGCAGCTGTAATTGACTATTTGATTGAAAATACACCCGGCTTTGATCCAGCATTAGTAGAGGATTTAATTGTGGGTAACGCTGTACCAGAAGCAGAGCAAGGATTGCAAATGGCCCGATGGATTGCTATGCGAAGTAATTTACCCATGGAAATTCCCGGAGTAACAGTTAATAGATATTGTGGTAGTGGAATTGAAACCATATCCATGGCTGTTGCTAAAATTAAGGCCGGTTTAGCAGATTGTATTATCGCTGGTGGAACAGAAAGTATGAGCTTGGTTCCAACAGCAGGATATAAAACCGTCCCCAATTATCACATAGCCAAAGACCATGGAGATTACTTTTTAGGCATGGGACTCACAGCCGAAGAAGTTGCCGTAAAATATAAAATATCCAGAGAGGATCAAGACGAATTCTCGTATCAATCACATCAAAAGGCAGTACAAGCCATAAAAAATGGTAAATTCAAAAATCAAATTGTGCCCTTCGAGGTAGAAAAAGTAGATTTTGATGCATCTACCCAAAAACGCGTTACATCATCCTATACTGTGAATACTGATGAAGGACCAAGAATAGATACGAGCATAGAAGCATTGGGGAAGTTAAAACCAGCTTTTAAAAATGGCGGCACAGTGACAGCAGGAAATAGCTCTCAAACGAGTGATGGGGCTGCTTTTGTTCTCATTATGAGTGAAAAACTAGTCAAACAACTCAACCTAGAACCTCAAGCGCGTTTGTTAAGTTGTGTTTCGGTTGGAGTGCACCCCAGGTATATGGGTATTGGTCCAATGGTTGCCATTCCTAGGGCATTAGAAAAAGCACAATTAACATTAAATGATATCGATCAAATCGAATTGAATGAGGCATTTGCATCTCAAAGTCTTGCGGTTTTGAGAGGGTTAGAAATAAATCCAGATCTGGTCAATGTGAATGGAGGCGCTATTAGTTTAGGCCATCCATTGGGCTGTACTGGAGCTAAGTTAACCATTCAAATTATGGAAGAGATGAAAATTAGAAACCAAAAATATGGCATGGTAACAGCGTGTATAGGAGGAGGCCAAGGAATAGCAGCAATCTTGGAACGATTGTAATAGAAATTAGATATTAAAAACGATAAAACATATAGCATGACTACAATAAACAAAAACTTACAAGGCGGTGAATTCCTAATCAAAGAACAGGAATCCAAATACACGTATATCCCTGAAGAAATTAATGAGGAACAGGCCATGTTTCGGTCCATGACGATGGATTTTTTAGATCGGCAAGTTCATCCACTCCGAGAAAAAATCGATAAACAATCTGAAAACCCAGATTTAATTCCTCAACTCATGGTTGAGGCAGGAAAATTAGGAATGCTTTCTGCAGCACTTCCTGAAGAATATGGAGGGATGGCTGTTGATTTCAACACTGAAACTTTCTTGAGTGAGGATTTGGGTACAAGTCAGAGTTTTAGCGTGGCTGTAGCAGCACATACGGGAATAGGAACGCTTCCTTTTCTCTATTATGGAACAGAAGATCAAAAGAAAAAGTACCTTCCGGGTTTAGGCAACGGATCTCTAAAAGCAGCGTATTGTCTGACAGAACCTGATAGTGGTAGTGATGCTCTTTCTGCCAAAACGAAAGCAGTTTTATCTGGTGACGAATGGGTATTGAACGGTGGGAAAATGTGGATTACCAACGGAGGTTTTGCTGATATTTTTACGGTTTTCGCACAAGTAGATGGGGATAAGTTCACCGCATTTATTGTTGAAAAAGGAACGCCTGGATTAACCATCGGAAAGGAGGAAGTTAAATTAGGAATCAAAGGAAGTAGTACCTGCCAAGTGTTCTTGGAGAATGTAAAAGTTCCCAAAGAAAATTTACTGGGTGAAGTTGGAAAAGGGCATAAAATAGCATTCAATGTACTCAATATTGGGAGATTTAAATTGTGTGCTATGGTAATGGGTGCATGTAAAAAAAGTATTGATATTGCAACACATTACGCCAATGAGCGGGTACAGTTTGGCGTATCTATCAGTAGTTTTGGAGCTATCCAGCAAAAAATAGCTCAAATGGCCATTTATACCTATGCAACTGAAAGTGCCACCTATCGGGTTTCAGGATTAATTCAAGATAAAATAGAAGCTTTGATGTCTGAAGGAAAGTCAAAGGTAGAAGCCAAGCTTTTAGCAGCCGAAGCCTATAGTGTTGAGTGTGCCTTACTAAAAGTTTTAGGATCGGAATCATTAGATTATGTAGTTGATGAGGCTGTTCAAATATTCGGAGGTACGGGATATTCTGAGGATTATCCTGTTGCAAGCATGTATAGGGATGCTCGAATCAATCGCATTTTTGAAGGAACCAATGAGATCAATCGGATGCTTTCGGTTGGTCAAATTCTTAAAAAAGCCATGAAAGGCGAAATTGACTTAATGGGACCTGCCATGAAAATACAAGAAGAATTGATGGAAATTCCAGATTTTGAGGATGCTGATGATTCGGTTATTTTATACCAAGAGCATAAATCAGTTAATCAAGCTAAAAAGGCCATACTTATGTTGGCGGGAGCTGCTGCCAAAAAATATATGCTTGAATTGGAGAAAAAACAAGAAATATTAATGAATATAGCCGATATGCTTATTCATGTTTTTACGGCAGAAAGTATAATACTTCGCACAAAAAAATTAGTAGATAAATCGACCTCAAATTCAGAATATCAGATTGCTATGACCCAGTGCTATGTTAACGATGCACTGGAAAAGATGTATTTGTCTGGGAAACATTTGCTTGCTGAATTTGCGGAAGATGATATGCTCATCATGATGCACATGGGCCTAAAGCGTTTTACCAAATATCCAATTATCAATACCCTAGCACTTAAAAAGAAGATTGCCAAAAAGCTAATTGAGGAGAAGAAATATTGTTTTTAGGGTGGCGTAGAAGAATTTCATGCGTTTATTAAGGATATTAGTTTTGTTGCTGGCAAAGTTGTCGAAGGTACAGATGCAGGAGTGTACTATAAAAGTTGGAATAGTTTCTTAAACAACTAGAAATTATCCCCGTAAATCAAAAGTTTTATTTTTTATTTACGGGGATAATCATAAATATTACATTCACTACTCGATATAAATTCCTATGACAAGCTACTTGGACATCCAATTGTGGGTGCATCATTCGAAAACTTTGTGCTTAATCAATTACTTACCAAAGTAGATGCTAGCCAAATTTACTTTTACAGAACTGCGGATGGCACAGAAATGGATTTTGTAATAACCGAAGGTGGAAAACCGGCTATTAGCATAGAAGTAATGTTGAGTAACACGCCAAGTACAACTAAGTCGTTCACCACGGCAAAACAAGATTTGGGTACACCCAAAAACTACATAGTAGCACCTGTTTTTCGCGGCTATCCGCTTACCGAAGATGTGCAAGTAGTTAGTGTGGCGGAACTGATGGAATTGGTGTAATAAAAATCTATGGTACGATCTCTAACAATTCAATCGTGAAAATCAACGTAGAATAAGCGGGTATATCACTGCCCATGGCTCGTTCTCCGTAGGCCAAATTATAGGGGATGAATAGTTCCCATTTACTACCTACAGGCATCATTTTTAGGGCTTCGGTCCATCCAGCAATGACTTGTGTTACTCCAAAAGTGGCCGGCTCACCACGGTCGTAGCTACTATCAAATTGTTTTCCATTAATGAGTGTACCTCGGTAGTGTGTTTTTACTCGTTGATTTTCAGTAGGTATAGCGCCAGTACCTTTAGTTATTACTTTGTATTGAAGTCCACTAGGCAAGGTAATTACTCCCTTTTTTTTGGCATTTTCAGCTAAAAATGCTGTTCCCTCAGCGGTAAATTTTTCCATTTCCAATGCTTTAATTTGAGAAACATAATTATTAATTACTGTATTGGATAATTGACCATCCATATTGGCATGATTGTATTGAAGTAGATCTTTCAATGCTTCAGAAAATACAGTATAATTTAAAGTGTCAATTCCGCCACTTTTGAGACTGCTAGCAATGTTCATACCTAGAGCGTAGGATACACTATCAATCTGAGTTTTGAGTTTTGTGTGGTTATGTTGAGCAAAGGTTTGGCTAATTAGTAGGCAAAATAAAGATGCGATAAGAATTTTTTTCATGCGTCAAAGATACATCTACGATAGAATTATACTACAGTAAGCAGGGAATATTATCGCCTTAACTTGGAAATAAGCCGTTTATTGAAAGTGATTATTCCTGCTGATACATCCGATAACGATTCAAAACACGATGATCTTCCACCATAAATTTTAGTGAATACAGGATAGGGGTAAACCGTATTTTTTAGTTCTTTATCCAATAAAAATATCCCACTACTTAGCGGTTCATTGGTTGCAGCATAGTAGCTCCCAATGACTGCAAAATGGATACAATTGGGATACTGCTGAATTTTAGATATTTCATGGTCCTCTATAATTTTATAGGGAGAAAAGGTAAAATGGGTATTCCATAGTGAGTCCAATTGTTTGGGCCTGAAGTCCGAGGGACAACCTCTATTGATGATATATAAGGTATCATTTTGAAGGGCTGTCAACGATTCTAACATGATTGTTTTTGGGTCTTTTTTGGTTACAAAACGATTAAAATTTATGGCATACGATAGACGGAGTTGAGGGGGTATAGCATCGACAAAATATGGATTACTTTTAGATTTTATAGGAATCGAATATTTTAGTTCCAAATGGGAAAAATGGTTGAGTTCTAAGTCAAAACCAACAGATATAGCTTGACTGAATACATTGCTGTATGCAGAAAGTACAGAAGTAGTTTTGGGTATTTGTTTGTCTGATCCAAAATAAGTTTGTTTGGCACTCCACATAGATGAGGGACTGTATTCGATTAGAAGATTGGTTTGGGTTAGTTTACCAAAATTTGATTTCAACCCAAAAGACATCAATAGATCTTGAGCTTGAACAGTAGTTAAAAGATCTGGGTTTTTATAGGTCAGGTTTCGAGAACCGATCGTAGAATAAAAGGTATTATTATTTCTAGAATATGCAGCATAAATTTCGGCTGTCCAGCCAACGGTTGGATCAAAATTATCTCTCAATTTTGGGACAGTTAGCCCTCCTGCAATGCCATATTTCCAGGACAGTTTTGGTTGATCATTCGTTTGACTCAGACCAAAAGTTACCATTAAACTGAATAGAATCAAAAAAGTAAATCTTTGCATTTCAAATCAAAATTACAACAAATCCTATTCGTGATGAGTAGCTTTTTTTTATTGTTGATGTAATTAATCTTAATTTTGTTCATGATTCTAGAATAGTATTAGAGGCGAAAATTAAATTAATCACTAAAAAGACCAGGTATGAATAAGTATAATGTAGTTGGAGTTATGTCAGGCACATCTATGGATGGATTGGATATAGCACACGTAACACTCCAACAAAATGAACAGGGCAAATGGGACTTTACCTTCAATGCATCCATTACTGTTCCTTATGAGGAAAAATGGCGACTAAGATTATCAAAACTAAGGCACCAAAGTTCTCTTGTTTTTTACAAAACAGATCGTTTTTATGGGCAATATATTGGAGAATGTATTCAAAAATTTTTGGAAGATTATAATCTGGAAGCCGATTTAGTATCCTCGCATGGGCACACTGTTTTCCATCAGCCTGAGAACAATATTTCTGTTCAGATAGGAGATGGAAATAGTATTTATGCAACTACAGGAATTCCAACCGTGACTAATTTTAGAGCATTAGATGTCATCCTCGGTGGCGAGGGTGCACCCTTGGTGGGCCTAGCAGACCAGCATATGTTTGGCGAATTTGATATGTGTCTTAACTTAGGTGGTTTTGCCAATATTTCTTGTTCATCAAAACAAGTAGCCTTTGATGTCACTCCTTGTAATATCATCTTAAATCGAATAGCTCGAGAGTTTGATCAAGAATTTGACCAAGATGGAGCTATTGCAGAGTCTGGATCGATTGATTATGACCTATTATCTGAGTTGAATGATATAGCATATTACACCTATGAACATCCCAAGTCATTGGGTCGCGAGTGGATTAGTTCTGATTTTTGGCCAATAGTTAGAAGCTACGACACTCCCAAAGAGGACAAGATGAAGACCTTAGTAGATCATATTGCGGTACAAGTATGCAATAGCATTGAGGAATTATCGGATGGGGATGCCAGTAGTAAGCGTATTTATGTTACGGGAGGAGGTGCTTTTAATACAGCATTAATCAATCACATCCAAAGTCATACCGACGCAGAGGTTATCGTACCAACAGCACAAATTGTAGAATTTAAAGAAGCGTTAGCCTTTGCTTTACTAGGCGTTTTACGTGTTAATAATCAAGTAAATGTATTATCCTCTCATACAGGCTCCAAAAAAGATTCGGTATCTGGGAGTTTATATGGAGATTTCTCAAAATTGATATAATGGAAAATTTATTAAAAAAATTTGAAAACAAGCAACCTGAGATTGTTTTTGAATGGAAGGACTCAGAAACTGAAGCCGAAGGGTGGATCGTAATTAATTCACTTCGTAATGGTGCTGCAGGTGGTGGAACTCGTATGCGAAAAGGCTTAAATAAACGCGAAGTGGAGTCCCTAGCAAAAACAATGGAGATTAAATTTACGGTAGCTGGTCCTCCTATAGGTGGAGCCAAATCAGGTATTAACTTTGATCCAGCTGATCCTCGAAAAGAAGGAGTACTCAAACGATGGTATGCCGCAGTGGCTCCGTTACTCCGAAATTATTATGGTACGGGTGGCGATTTAAACGTAGATGAAATCCATGAAGTTATTCCTATGACTGCAGAATTAGGAGTGCTCCACCCACAAGAAGGTGTTGTGCAAGGGTATTTTAAATCCTACAGTAAAGTAGATAAATTACAAGCCATTACTCGTTTACAAAGTGGGGTATTGTTACCTATCATTGATGAGCGATTTACGCCTGATGTTACGATGAAATATACCATTGCCGATATGATCACAGGATGGGGTGTTTCTGAAGGAGTACGTCATTTTTATGAAATATGGGGAGGAACAATGAACCACAAAACAGCCATTATTCAGGGCTGGGGAAATGTAAGTGCAGCAGCTGCTTTTTACCTCGCTAAACATGGAGTGAAGATTATTGGGATTATTGATAGGGATGGGGGCTTAATTCATAAAGAGGGATTTACCTTGGATGAAATTATTAGCTTATTCAAAAATAGAAATGGAAACCAGTTGGTTGCAGAGAATATGCTCAGTTATGAAGAAACCAATCAACAAATATGGGATTTAGGTGCAGAGATATTTATTCCTGGTGCGGCTAGTCGATTGATTAGTAAAGATCAGGTTACAGCATTGATTGACGGTCAGTGTGAGGTGATCAGTTGTGGAGCTAATGTCCCGTTTGCAGATCCTGAGATTTTTATGGGTGAAATATCCATGTATGCCGATGCAAATATGGCTGTAGTACCCGATTTTATTGCAAACTGTGGTATGGCTCGAACATTTGGTTTTTTAATGAGCGAAAAAGGTGAAGTAGACGATGTAGCTATACTAAAAGATACTTCAGAGATAATAGGAAATCAAATGAGGAGATTACATCAATTCAATCCCCGAACCACAGGATTGAGCAGAAAAGCATTAGAAATGAGTTTGACAGATTTGGTAGACACTGGTGATACGAGCCATAGAAGTGGTATCGGAGGTTTAGGTTAATTCAAAATCCTACAATACTTTGTGTTTTAACACCAACTGGATGTTGATTTGCAGCTAATTTAGCATATTCTCTTGCTTTGTTGATATCCCCCTTTCGTTCTTCATTTATAGCTAGATTATGATAAAGGTAGGCTCGTTTTTTACGTTTGGTCTCCTGTACAGTTCCTTCTAACCAGATTTCCTCTGCTTCGTCCCATTTTTCTTGCAATGCTGCTCGGGCTCCATTTTCTAAGTAAGCATTAGAAGAGGTATAAATACTTCGTGAAATAAAATGTTGAGTTGGCGAAATACGTTGAGCATATTGTCTGCCAAAAGTTACGCCAAGATTGGATAGTTCCTTTTTGTAATTGAGGTTGAGTAAAGAGGTGGCACGAGTTCTAACAGTAGATTCAGCTTCATAGGTGTAAGATTTGCTTTGTTCCCATTCATCAATAATTATCCCTGAAGATGTTTGGTATAAGCGCCATCCTACTTTTACATCAATAGTTCGCTTTCCAATGAAATAATCAATTTCTCGATATACATTATTACCCAAGTTTTCTCTTCTAATTTCAACGGCATAGCTATCTCGTGTTTTTTGATCGAGCATTTCCAAAGAAGCAACAACGTCACTACCCATCCCGATGCTTTTAACTTCATTTAATGTAAAAGTATCGGGGAATGCTCCATTTGCATTTATGGTATAGTTTTCTCGAGTAGATGAAGCAGATAAAAATTGTTGTCTTCGTATTTGATTTTTGAAACTGTTTAAACAAGAACGCATAAATTCTGGGGTATTGGCACTTATATCAGTACCAGAGAAAGGGTATGAAAGTCGGACTCGATTCAAAACTACCATGGTTTTTGCATCATCGGGCAACTGAATGGTAGCCGCTGTTGTACCTGTTTTCCATTGGATGTTTTGTTGACTTACACAAGAACTAAATAATATCAGTAAAAGTGTTGTTATTGTTAAATGTTGATTCATATATTAACGCAATTAATGAATTTCTTTCAATTTCTGTTCCAATTTGATCATGCTGTCTCGAAGTCGAGCGGCCTCCATAAAATCCAGTTCTTTAGAAGCTCTTAGCATACGTTTTTTAGTTTCTTCTATTCCTCTTTTCAAACTATTTTTGTCCATGTATTCTACTACTGAATCAGCGGCCATTCCGTAATTTTCCTCTTTTTTATAATAAGGATTAGTCATTTTTTCTAATGAAGATTCATTAGGCTTATCAAAGGCTGATTTTTTACTTCGAATTATAGTTTCTGGGGTTATCCCATGTTCCGTATTATATTTTATTTGAAGTGCTCTTCGACGTTCAGTTTCTTCAATAGTGAGTCGCATACTTTCGGTTATTTTATCAGCATACATAATGACCTTACCGTTGCTATTTCGAGCGGCTCTACCTACCGTTTGAACCAAACTTCGCTCACTTCTGAGAAATCCCTCTTTGTCAGCATCCAAAATAGCTACAAGACTTACCTCTGGCAAATCCAGTCCCTCTCTTAATAAATTGACCCCAATTAATACATCAATGTCTCCAGCTCTCAAACGATGTAAAATTTCTACTCGATCTAATGTTTTCACTTCAGAGTGTATGTAAGTGGCCGAAATACCAATATTTCGAACATATTTATCCAATTCTTCGGCCATTCGCTTTGTTAAGGTAGTGACCAAGATACGATCCCCCATTTTAATACGTTCATCAATTTGTTCCAATAGATCGTCTACTTGGTTGACACAGGGTTTTACTTCAATAATTGGATCCAACAAACCTGTTGGTCGAATTAGTTGTTCTACCACAACTCCCTCACTCTCGGTGATTTCATAATCTGCAGGGGTAGCACTTACATAAATAACTTGATTGGTGATCTGATTGAATTCCTCAAATTTCAATGGTCGATTATCTAGTGCCGCTGGTAATCTAAAGCCATAGTCTACTAAATTAATTTTACGACTTCTATCTCCCCCATACATAGCTCTGACCTGAGGAAGAGTAACATGACTTTCGTCTACAATCAAGAGGAAATCTTCTGGGAAGTAGTCTAGTAAACAAAACGGTCGTTGCCCAGGATTTCTCCCATCCATATATCTGCTGTAATTTTCTATACCACTGCAATAGCCCAACTCACGCATCATTTCTATATCATACTCCGTGCGTTCAAGTAGCCTTTTGGCTTCCAGGGACTTACCGATACTTTTAAAATAATCGACTTGCTGAACCATATCATCTTGAATATGCTTGATAGCATTATTTAGGCGATCTTTGGGTGTTACAAAAAGCTGTGCAGGGAATATAGCAACATCTTGTAGTACATCAATACGTTGTCCAGTCATGGGATCTATCGTTTCAATGTCTTCAATTTCATTGCCAAAAAAACCGATTCGAAGAGCATAATCATTATAGGCTAAAAAAACATCAACGGTATCTCCTTTTACACGAAAAGTCCCACGTTTAAAATCATCTGTGGTTCGAGAGTAAAGGCTGTCTACCAAGGCGTGAAGCAGGTTGTTTCTTGCTATTTTTTGACCTCTATGCAATCGAATGATACTGTCTTCATAATCGTTGGGATTTCCAGCTCCATAAATACAACTCACAGAGGCTACTACAATGATATCTCGTCTACCACTTTGCAAAGCAGAGGTGGTTTTAAGTCTCATTTTTTCTATTTCTTCGTTGATATTGAGATCTTTTTCTATGTAGGTGTTGCTACTAGGAATAAATGCTTCAGGTTGATAATAATCATAATAAGAAACAAAATATTGTACAGAGTTTTCAGGGAAAAAGTGCTTAAATTCACCATATAATTGAGCCACTAAAGTTTTATTATGACTCATAATCAGCGTAGGTTTTTGCGTTTGTCGTATCACATTAGCCATCGTGAAAGTTTTGCCTGATCCAGTCACCCCTAATAAGGTTTGAGCAGGTATACCATCTTCGATACCTCGTACCAATTGCTTTATGGCTTCAGGCTGATCACCTGTAGGTATAAATGGTGCTTTTAGTTCAAATGGCATACCTTCAAAAATAGCCGTAATTCTTCGGTTATAAACTTTTTACTTAGGGAATAAGAATGCGATCTTTAGTTTTCGTAATATTGAAGAGCATACTGTATTTATTTCCTAAATAGTTAACTTGTACCATGTTTTTTTGATTTGGAAACTTTTCCGTTAGTAAGCTATTAGTTACGGTTATAGATTTGATTTTTGAACGTTGTTTTATGGGGCCAAAATGGATAAATATTTCAGCAAAATTTACTTCAATTGTTGCAACAGATATCAGACATGGTTTTTGATTTATTTTCAGAGAATAATGAGCATTTAGATAATCGGTAATAATTTTTTTTTGGGCATCAGTTACGGTTGATTCAAATCGAATTTCAGTATTTGAAAATGATGAAAGAGCACTCTCCAAATGTTCAGTATCGGTGTGCCACATAGCTTTTATTTCTTTATTTTTCTCCTGATAGGTTAAATTTATCCATGATGTGTGAAAATCATGATTGGGAATTAATGAAAAAATTAAGAGGATTAATTGATAAAACATCATTTACAAAACTAGTTATTGCTTTAATTTGTTAATTCGTTATGACAAAAATATTCAGAATAATCTCAATAATTCTTATGATGGTTGGGTTTAAGGCCTTTGCTCAAAATACCAACATCAATCAAAATAAATTTCGCCAGTTGGATTATGAACTGCCTACTCCAAATGTGTATCGAACAGCTAGTGGAGCTCCAGGGCACGCATACTGGCAAAATACAGCAGATTATGTAATGAATGTCACTTTGGATGATGAGAATCAGCGCATTTATGGAATAGAGTCTATTAACTATACCAATAATTCTCCTGATGAATTAGAATATCTCTGGATACAATTGGACCAAAATGTTAGAAATCCTGAATCTGAGACCTACAAAATCCAGCAAGCTAATATTCGAGATGGATTGAGTTTATATGAGTATTTTAATTTATTCCATACTTTTCCTGGAGGTTTTAATTTAGATTATGTCAATGACGAAAATGGTAATCCATATACTGTTAAAGTTAACCATACAATGATGAGAATTGATTTGAGCAAACCTTTACAATCTGGGGATTCAATTACGGTAAACATAAAGTGGTGGTATACTATTAATGACCGAATGGAAATTGGGGGAAGAAGTGGATATGAATATTTCAAAGAAGAAAATAATTATTTGTACACCATTGCTCAGTTTTTTCCTCGAATGGCTGTCTATTCAGATGTTACAGGATGGCAGAATAAACAATTCTTAGGCAGGGGAGAGTTTACTCTACCCTTCGGTGATTATGACGTAAAACTTACTGTCCCTGCAAGTATGGTAGTTGGAGCTACTGGTGAAATTCAAAACACAAAAGACGTACTATCATCCAAGCAAATGGAGCGATTAGAGCAGGCAAAAAATAGTGACAAACCAGTCTTAATTGTCACACAAGAGGAGGCGATAGCCAATGAAAAAGATAGAACTACCAATACTAAAACATGGCACTTTAAAGCAGAAAATGTTAGAGATTATGGTTGGTGTGCTAGCAGAAAGTTTATTTGGGATGCCCAAGGGGTTCAGTTTGGAGATAGAACCGTTATGGCGATGTCATTATATCCTAAAGAGGGTAATCCAATGTGGGAAATGTATAGTACTAAAGCCATTGTGCTAACCCTAGAAACATATTCAAAATTCACTTTTGATTATCCTTACCCAGTTGCATATTCTATTAATGGAAAAAGCATTGGTATGGAATATCCTATGATTTGCTTCAATGGAGGTAGAACAGACGAAAATGGAAAATTTACAGATAATGTGAAGTATCGAACAATATTGGTCATCATTCACGAGGTGGGTCATAATTATTTTCCTATGATCATTAATTCGGATGAGCGACAATGGACATGGATGGATGAAGGGTTAAATACATTTTTACAATATCAAACTGAACGTGCGTGGTCCGATGAAACAGGGAAGCCTTTTCCAAGTAGAAGAGGGCCTGCAAATCTTATTGTACCATACATGAAAGGGGATAAACGATATATTTCTCCAATCATGACCAATTCAGAAAGTATATTTCAGTTTGGTAATAATGCCTATGGTAAGCCCTGCACAGCTCTTAACGTCTTAAGAGAAACGGTAATGGGTCCAGAATTATTTGATCATGCTTTTAAAGTATATGCAAATCGATGGATGTTTAAACATCCTAGCCCAGCTGATTTCTTTAGAACGATGGAAGATGCGAGTGCCGTTGATTTAGACTGGTTTTGGAGAGGGTGGTTTTACACAACGGACCATTGTGACGTTGCGATAACTGGGGTAAAACAATATAAGTTAGATTTTGAAAGACCAGAAGAAGGGACAACTCAGAAATCAATTGAAAAGAATATCAAAAAATTAACAAAACAAGCGGCTATAAATCCTATTTTTCAAGCTATCAAATCCTCTGAAACTCCATCAGAAACGTATAGCCAACTATTTGCCAATTTGACCGATGCAAGAAGTGAATTACTCAATAGAGAAGGTTATGTTTGTCAGATTGACCTAGAAATGATCGGAGGATTAGTTATGCCCGTGTTACTTAAATTAACGTATGAAGATGGCTCATCAAGTATGGTTAGAATCCCAGCTGAAATTTGGAAGATGCAAAATGAGTCACTCCAAGAAAAAGTAAATAAAGTGATCGTAACAGAAAAGAAAGTAACAGAAGTTATTTTGGACCCTTACTTAGAAACTGCGGATACAGATACTTCTAATAATAGTTGGTCTGCCAACTAATTGATAGTCACTTTTGCCAGTTTATTATACTTCTTACTGACGGAGAATAGGATAAATTCGTGATCGGATATTTGCTCACAACTTTTTGGTCGTATTTTTAGGTTCTCCTTCTTACTATTACTTACCAGATTTCCATCTGTTTTTTCTCCTTTTGAGTTTAGGCTTACTACTTTTAAGCTATACATTTTACGCTCTCTTTCATTAAAAATAAAGTTGATTTTATCTTTGTGAATGACCATAAAAAAACTGGAATAAAATCCACCGTCATTGGTTGTGTGCTGAAATTTTGGAATTTTTTTGGCCCATTCAATTTTCCCGTCAGCACTAATATTAATTACATAAATATCATCATAGTTGTAGTGGGTTGTAGTTGACGTATTCCCATTGGCGTCGGTAGTAGTTGTGGTGTAAATATTGATATGCTCTCCTACCAATAATGCACCTCCATCTTCTTTTACAATGATGTCTCTAAAATCGATATGAGCCAATCCTATATTCCGGCCTCTTTGTGCTTTTTTCTTCGTTTTTGCTTTGGCTCTACTGGACATCCCTTGTGTTAAAAAATCGATAGAGAAAGCCATCATACTTTGATTTTTAATTTTGAATGTATTTGCATCGATGGTCATATAAAATGTTCCGTCTGCCGTAAATCCCTCATTACTGTAGAATCCACCACACAATAAGTCACCCTCTGAGCTGGCACTTAATTTTAATTCTCTAATAAATTTATCCTTTAAAGCAAGTTGATGTTGAGCGATTATTCCACTACTGTCTACTACTAGGACAAAATTTTCGTAATTCCGTTCTCGGCGAACTCTATCTTTTTTATCTTTATAGATCGTTGTTAAAATATAGACGATACCCTCATTACTAATTATAGATGATTCAATATTAGTTAGGCCTTTCTCATATGGTATGGTAATTTTTTGTTTCCATAGTTCTTGGAGTTGGTCGTCAAATACTTTGATGGTCACCACTTCATTGCTTTCAATTTCGCCGGGATGACCAATAACAAATGCAAGTCGTTGTTCGTTTCTTGAAATGGCTCGTTCATATTCGCCTATGGTATTTTTTCTTCCTCTGGTAAATTTGATGTTATATAAAGTCGTTTCTTCAGAACTCAAACTTAAATCATCGGTAATTAAAGCTTGTGCTTTTAATGATTTATCTATTTTAGATCTTCGATAGTTCAAAGCATATAGGTGATTGTTAAGTTCTAAGATGTCTTGCATTAGCATCTCACCACTGACAAACTCTTGAGTGAGTTCAACTTGTTCAACAAGTTGAAGATCTTGATATTTTTCAAGATAGGTTTCCCGATTAAAAAGTTTCATGGACTGTTTAATGGCATAAATCTCATCTTGATTTTCTATGCTTAAAATATCTGTGATAATGGTTTTCTTTGATTTAATGTTTTCACCCCAAACTATTTCCATTTGATCTACTTGTGCATGTGCACAGCAACTAATAATAAATAGAAGAAAAAAACAGGTAAGTGATTTCATAATGCAAATAAAGTAGAAAAGTTAAAACTCGAAAGTATCTTTGAATAATGAAAAATTGGTTAGCAGCTATACGGTTAAAAACCCTTCCTCTTGCCTTAGGATCAATTATACTTGGAAGTTGGATTCATGCTTTCAGCTTTGAATTTAATATTTTTATGTGGTCTTGTATAACGGCTATTCTTCTTCAAATTTTATCCAATCTTGCTAATGATTATGGCGATTATACTAAAGGAACAGATAGGCATCGTAATGATCGTCAACTTGCTGAAGGAACCATATCTCCACGTGCTATGCTAATTACAATAGGAATTTTTGCTCTAGGAGCTCTTATAAGTGGAATCTTATTATTAACTATTGCTTTTGGGAATCAATGGGATTTATGGATAAAATTTTTATTACTGGGTTTGTTTAGTATTGCTGCAGCATTGCTTTATACAATAGGTAAAAAAGCATACGGATATATGGGTTTAGGCGATCTATCTGTCTTTATTTTTTTCGGTCTGGTGGGGGTTGTAGGGACTTCGTTTCTTTATAAACACGAGGTTGACTTTTATTCCTGGTTTCTAGCCATAGGTTATGGTTGCTTGTGTGTTGGAGTTTTAAACGTGAATAATATGCGAGACCTAGATAAAGATGTATTGACCGATAAAATAACGGTAGCTTCAAAATTAGGTTTGCAAGGAGCTATTATATACCAAGCTCTTCTTTTATCCATCGCCTTTTTATGTTTTCTTTTCCATCATTACTTATCCTATTATTATAGTTTTGCTCCTGTTGCAATTCTATTTATTGGCTTTACTCATATCCAAAATTTAAGAGAGGCTGATTCAGAAACCGACTATAACAATCAATTAAAGTATTTATCTCTGGGAAGTTTATCTGTAGTTTTAATCTACTTGATCCGATTATTTTATTAAAGCAATGTATACCTATACTATTGAAAAATACACCCTTGACTTTAAGGTCCCAGCTCAAACATCGCGAAATATATTTACGACTAGAACTATTTTTTTAATTCATCTGAAGAATACAATAACAGGTAAAATGGGAATTGGCGAAGCGGCCCCTTTATCTCTTTTGAGTATAGATGATGTTCCAAATTACCAAAGTGTTCTTGAAAACAAATTGGATGAATTTTCCAACGTGAATTCATTAGAAAAATTGAATTTAGAAGCGTATCCCAGTATTCGATTTGGTATAGAGACAGCTTTGTTAAATCTGGCTGCAGAAGACGATAGAATGTTTCAAACTACTTTCACTCAGGGTAAAAGATCTATGCCAATTAATGGACTTGTATGGATGAATGATGCAGAAACGATGTATCAAGAAGCAATACAGAAAATTAATGCAGGATTTAATGTAATCAAAATTAAAGTAGGCGCACTTGACTTTGACGAGGAATGTCGATTATTAGAAAAAATTCGTCAAGATTATTCAGCATTCAAAGTTACCTTGAGGGTAGATGCCAATGGATCGTTTGATTCCCATGACGCATTAGAAAAAATCAAAGAATTTAGCAGATTTGAAATCCACAGTATTGAGCAGCCCATCGCTGCCAATCAATGGGATTGGATGCAAAAAATATGTAAGGAAAGCCCCATAGATATTGCTTTAGACGAGGAACTACTTGGCGTTCAGCCAAAAGAAAAAGGGGATGCATTACTTCGTTATATACAACCTCAGTATTTGATTTTAAAACCAAATTTAATAGGAGGTCTTTCAGTTGCAGACACTTGGATAAATCTGGCAAACAAGCACCATCTACAGTGGTGGGCTACTTCTGCTTTAGAGAGTAATGTAGGTCTCAATGCCATAGCTCAGTGGGTCAGTACTTATAATAATCCACTTCATCAAGGATTAGGAACAGGTTCATTATTTTCCAATAATTTCAATACCCGTTTAAAAATGGACCAAGGCTTAATTTCCTTTGTTTAATAATGGGCAACATGTATTATAAATAATACACATTTGAATAAGAGTAAGCGATCATTTAGAAGAAATGTACTTTAGCATTATTTTTTCTATAATTTTGTAGATAATTTTGAATAGAATATTTTTCATATCATTTTTAACCATTATTGGATATATACAATCTATAGCAGGGGGCTTGCCCAAACTGAGTGGTAATTATCCTAACCCTGCAAACGGATTAACATATGTCGATGTGGAATTTTCGTCTTCTGAGGCTGAAATCGTGTTATCTAATATTCTTGGGGAAGTAATTTCTTCACAAAAAGTAAGTTCTTCGGGTACCTATGTGATTGACGTAACGGACATTCCTGAAGGAGTATATTTTTATACTCTTGAGGCAGGTAATGATAAAATCACAAGAAAACTAACGGTCAAGAAGTAAATTTTTAGTTTCAAAATACTTTAAAGTTGCACTATATCCGCACTTAATAATTTTTACCTTTTCGCTTTTTGATATTCTTCTAATCTTTGGATTAAATCCTTGGGTGTTGATGAATATCGTTTGTTCTAACTGCTGTTTCCCCAAGAATCTACGGTTTCTTGTTTCAGAGCTTAAATGGGAGAAAGAAGACATAAACTGGTTTTGACGTGTTATTTTTTGGGGTGATAACTGCTGTTGACTGGAATCTATTTCTAATTTAAGTCCCAATGTTTTATCATTACATACATAGTAACTATATTCTTGGTTGTTTACATAGGCCAAACTATCAAAAATATGGAAAGGATAATTATCAACGACACCCCCATCGGTCATGATTTTGGTCTCGTCCGTAGCTTCTTTTTTTTGAATGATACTGCCATCGGGTTGCATAAAAATAGCTTCGAAATAGAAGGGTATACTAATACTAATCTTCACAGCATCAATAATCTTCATGGAAGGGTAAGATAAATAACTAAATACCTCCAATTTCTGATCAGTGAGATTGGTTCCTGTGATAAATAAATCTTTCAAATTAGAATGGCTTAATCGCTCTTGATGAAGATCCATAAATGTTGTTTCTGAATCGAAACCTTTGGCTTGCATAGCTATTGCTAAGTCTTCCATAAATCGGTCGGTTTTATAGTATCCGTAATGATTACGCAAACGAAATATACCTGAGATAATAGGTATCCCTACTTGATTGTATTTTTCAAAGTTTGTTTTAATATTGAGATAAGTGATTTCTTTTCCAGTATAACCAATAGCAAGCAAAAGTCCATTCATAGCTCCAGAACTTGTACCTGCTATACGTTGAATTTGAGGGGTTATACTTAAGCTATCCAAAACTTCAATTGCTCCAGAATAAGCTAGCCCCTTCATTCCTCCACCTTCCAGAACAAGGTTAGTATACTGTGCCTGAGAATGGGTATATATGAAGATCCATAGGGCAAGGGCGATTGTTTTTTTCACGTTATATTGATAATTAATAATAGAATGGGAAGAGGTTTAGCCTCATCCCAATATAGCATTTCCAATAAGAAAGTAAAGAAATAGACCAATCAAATCGTTACTAGTCGTAATGAAAGGTCCGGTTGCTAATGCTGGATCAATTTTCAATTTATCTAGAGTCAACGGGACAGTAGTGCCAATAATAGCAGCTAATAATATTACAGAAAACAAGGCGATACTAACGGTGATCATGATAACAGAACTGTTTCCAAAAATATATCCATACCCCATTAAAAGTGCGGAACAAACTAGTCCGTTGATAAAGGCTACAGCAAGTTCTTTCCCTAATGCTTTCCATAAACCAGCATTTGATATGCTATTATTGGCTAATCCTTGAACAACAATAGAACTTGATTGAACACCCACATTCCCGGCCATAGCCATGATTAGAGGCATGAATAAGGCCAATTGAACATTGTCCACTAATTCTTTTTCAAAGTTTCCAATTACCAGAGAACTCGCTATTCCTCCAAACAAACCAATAATCAGCCATGGTATTCTGGCTCTTGTATTAAGCCAAACAGAATCTGAACTTTCTACACTTTCAGTTATTCCTGAAAGCATTTGGTAGTCTTTTTCAGCTTCGTCTTTCACATAATCCAGGACATCATCAAAGGTCACACGACCTACTAATCGATTAAAGGTATCAACAATAGGCAATGCCACTAAATTATATTTTTGCATGGTGTTCGCTACTTCCTCCCCCGATGTATGTGTATTTTCAAAGATGATATTGTCATTAAAAATTTGATCAACTTTGGAGCTTTCTTTATTCAATAAAATAGCTTTTAACGACACCCATCCGACAAGTTCATCATATTCATCTACAACGTATGCCGTATATACTTTTGAAACATCCTCAGCCTGTTGTCTTATTTCTTCGGTACATTGTTTTACGGTCCAATTTCGTTTCACTTTAATTAGTTCTTTGGCCATCAATGCCCCAGCTGTATTTTCAGGAAACTTGAGGAGGGAGGAAATATTTTTACTATGATCTCTATCCTCGATGAGTTGAAGTATTTCTTTACTTTGCTCTGGACCCATTGCATTGAGAATATCGGCCGCATCATCAGAATCCAAATAATTAAAAAATTCTTTTGCAATTTCTGAATTGGAATATCCTTTTAAGAAAGACAATTTAGTGTCAGAATCTAATTCTGTCAATACATCTACTTTTTTCTGAGGATCAAGGAGGGTTGAGATATAAACGGCGTGATCTAAATTAATATCATTGAAGAGTTCAGCAATATCCGCTGGATATAACTTTTCAAGTATAGGATTGAGTTTATCTTTATGTTGTAACTCAATAAATCCTTTAATCTCGTCTAATGATTCTTTTGTTATTTCAATGGCTGACATGGGATTCTATGAAAACACATAATTCTTCAAATTGAAGATAGGTTAAATTCTCTGGTCGCAAGGTAGCAAATTGGTGGCGAATTAAAAGCTCTTTTGGAATAATTGAAGCAAGACTATTACTCAGTGTTTTCCTTCGCTGTCCAAAGGCAGTCTTGACTACTTGCTTTATAAATTGCGGATTTGCCTTAAACTCATGATTTTTCAGCGTTGCTGTAAGAACAATACTGTTCACTTTTGGCGGTGGGTTAAAAGCGTTGGGAGGCAGTTGCATGACTTCTTCGACATCATAATAAAATGGGACAAGTACACTTAAAATTCCATAGTTTTTTTTATCTTCAGGCTTTGCAAATAATCGGATGCCCATCTCAAGCTGGAACATTCCCACCCATTTTTTAATCAAATCACGATTTTCAATGATTTTAAATACAATTTGAGACGAAATATTATAGGGGAAATTTCCAATCAACCGTATGGGTTTTTGAAAGTAATCATTTAAGTTTATTTTAAGAAAATCTGCTTGTATGATTTGGAAAGGTATAAAATGATTTTTCAAATAATGAATGGCATCAGGATCAATTTCTACAGCACAGAAATTTTTGGATCGTTGAAGTAAAAATTGCGTTAATATTCCCATCCCTGGTCCAATTTCCAATACATCCTCCTCTAAAATTTCACCTAGACTGTTTACAATCATTTCTGCAGTATCTTGACTTGTCAGGAAGTGTTGTCCTAAATGTTTTTTAGCTTTCAATTTGTTTTAATAGCCAATGGTTAAATTTTTGTTCTTCTTGAATCTGGTGTGATATACCTACCTTCTCAATGGGATGTTTGATAGTTAAGTGTTGCACTTTTATCCAGTCTTTTTCTGTACAAATTAAAACTGAATTTTGAGCTAGATTAATAAGGGTATCTATATCCTTTTGCGTAAAATGATGATGATCTGTATACGATTTAAACCCAACCAATGAATATGATTCTTTTAAATGCGCTTTGAAAATATCATTATTTGCTAATCCACTAAATCCAAATACAGTTTGATTTACAGTAGGGTTTTGGTAGGAAGATATTGCATAAAAAATGGGTTTGTGGCGTATTGGAATTTGTTCAAATTTTTGTGGGCATTTGGTTACTATTATAGCATCGGATCGTTGCATACCTAATCGTGATTCCCGAAGGTTACCAGCAGGCAGTAAATAATCAGTAACGAATGGTTTGTTGTAAGTCGTCAAAAGTAGGGTGACCTTGGGTTTAATCTTTCGGTGTTGAAATGCATCATCTAGTAAAATAAGGTTGATTTGAGGATATTTTTTACAAATTTTTTGTACTCCATCAACTCGATCTTCAGATACAGCAACGATAACCTCGTTAAATTTTGTTTTTAATTGTAAAGGCTCGTCTCCAACTTTTGATGGAGACTCTGTTTTTTCAACCCATAGAAATCCAGACGTTTTTCTTCGATACCCCCTACTTAATACAGCTATTGAATATTTATGGCCTAAGGATTGAATAAGATATTCTACCATAGGCGTTTTACCTGTTCCTCCTGTAGAGAGATTGCCAATACTGATAATGGGAGTATCAAATGCTGTACTTTTAAAAATATCGTGATCATAACAAAAATTACGTATTCCCGTAATTATCCCATATATCAGTGCAAATGGTGAAAGTAAAATTTGTCGTAGGCTGAACACAATTACAAAGAAAAGGAAAAATGAATGACCAATATATTTGGCTTATTTCTCATGAAGAATTAATTGAATAGATTTCAAAATACCAGGACCATCTATACCATACTTTTGCTGGAGTTCTTCTTTTGTTCCATGTTCTATGAATTGATCAGGTAGACCCAATGCAAGAATTCTCCCGTGGTAAGAGGCGTCCATTGCTAATGATTTTATTTGTTGACCAAAGCCCCCAATAATGCTGCCTTCTTCTACAGTAATAATGCTATTAAAATGACTGAAAATATGATGGATTTGTGTTATATCTAGAGGTTTAATAAATCGTACATCCATTTGAAAAACAGTATCCTCCAATGACTCCTGATGAATTATATTTTGAATTTCTATCCCAATTTGGCCAACAGAAATAATCGCTATTTTTTTTCCTTGTTGAAGAATTCTGCTTGATCCCAATGAGATGGGATCAATGATATTTTTGTAGTGAGTTTTGCTGCCTTTTCCCCTTGGGTAACGAATTACGACGGGTCCATCAAGATAATCTTTGGCCCAGTACATCGCATTTCTGAGTTCATGTTCATCCATTGGAGATAGTATAATGAGATTGGGTATGGCATTTAAGAACGCGATATCAAATGTGCCATGATGAGTTGGGCCATCGCCACCCACTAATCCAGCTCGATCTATGCAAAAAACCACAGGTATTTTTTGTAATGCAACATCATGAATAATTTGATCGTATGCACGTTGTGCAAATGATGAATAAATGGAACAAAATGGCCGTTTCCCAGCGACAGCCAATCCAGCTGAAAATGTTACGGCATGTTGCTCAGCAATACCCACATCAAAAACGCGATCAGGCATTTCATCCATGAGAATTTTCATTGAACTTCCGCTCGGCATAGCAGGGGTTATGCCAACAATACGTTCATCCTGTTGAGCAAGCTCCAAGAGGGTTTTTCCAAATACATCTTGAAATTTTAGTGGTTTAGGCTCTACTGATGAGGTTAGTAAAGGGTCAATTTTTACATAGCTTACACTGTGCCAATCCGTTTGTTCTTGTTCGGCCAAGAGATATCCTTTGCCTTTTAGCGTTCGAATATGAAGTATACTTGGGCGAGTCATCTTTTGTGATTCTCGTAATGCATCGACGACTTGATTCAAATCATGCCCATCTATAGGTCCATGATAATTGAGCCCAAGTGTTTTAAATATATTGATATGGGCATCTATTCCGTTTAAATGATGATGCATAGCACCTGAATTGGGATCTATTCCTATTTGGTTATCATTAATAATCACTAATACATTAGCATCAGAAACACCAAGGTTATTAAGTGCTTCAAATGCCATCCCACCAGTTAAAGAGCCATCACCAATAACAGCGATATGTTTGTGTGATTCCGAATTCAATTTGGCTGCTTCAGCCATTCCTAGGATGGCTGAAATAGATGTAGAAGAATGACCTGTCCCAAAATGATCAAAGTCACTTTCATCCATTTTTGGAAAGCCGGAGATGCCACCCATTTTACGAATGGAATCAAACGCATCTTTCCTCCCTGTGAGTAATTTATGAATATAAGCTTGATGGCCAACATCCCATACTATTTTATCTCTGGTAAAGTCAAAGATATAATGAAGGGCAACCGTTAGTTCAACTACACCTAGATTAGCGCTAAAATGTCCCCCATTTTTTAATATTTTAGCAATAAAATAGGTTCTTATTTCTTCGCATAATTGAGGTAGCTGTTTAGCATCCAATTGTTTCAAATCACTTGGATAATTTATGTTATTCAGTAAATTCAAAGGGCAAAGATGATGTTTTAACTTGAATAAATTAGGCTATAGATACACCAAAGATATATCCAATGAGTGCGGTGCCAGCCATAGCAATCGTTCCCCAAAAGGAAATACGAATAACAGCCTTCCAGACTGAAGATCCTCCTGTTTTGGCTGCAACGGCACCTAGTGCTATCAGAAATAGAATGGCGAATATGTATTGAGCATAAATCATATTTGGTAGTCCAGTATAGTAAGCTACAAGTATAGGAAGGCTCCCACCTAGAATAAAAGCAGCACCGGAGGCTAATGCTGCTTGAAATGGTTTGGCTTGAGATATCTCATTAAGACCCAATTCATCCCTTGCGTGCGCTTCCAAAGCATTGTGTGCCGTAAGTTGTTTGGCAACTTCAATGGAAAGCTCCTTTGAAAGTCCTCTTTTTACGTATATTTTAGCTAGCTCTTGAAGTTCTTCTTCGGGAAATTCATCCAATTCTTTTTGTTCCCGAATTAAATCTGCAGTTTCAATATCCGATTGTGAACTTACGGATACATATTCACCAGCGGCCATGGATAGTGCTCCAGCCACTAATCCGGCAATTCCTGCTAATACGATAGGTTCTCGTGTAGATGTAGCAGCAGCTACTCCTATTACAATACTGGCGGTAGAAAGAATACCATCATTTGCTCCTAGAATGGCAGCTCTGAGCCAATTACTTCTATTTACAAAATGGTCTTCTGCTTCAAAATTCATGGGGGTAAAAATAAGTAGATTTTGGGAGCTAAAGTTGAATTAAATCAATGCTTTTTCCATAGCAACGTGTGGAATACCCACTTCTTCAAATGGTTTGGAAACTATTTTATATCCTATTTTTTTATAAAAGCCTATAGCATGGTAACGTGCATGTAATCGAATCGAATGGATGGAATGATTCATAGCATATTCTTCTAGTTTTTTTACTAATAATTTTCCAAATCCCATACCCCTAATGGTCTCATGAGTTGCCATTTGGCGTAAATTACCTTTATTCTCTCTATATATGGGCACAAGCGATACTGTTCCTAAAACTTTTTTTTCTTGGGTCAGCACAAAATGAATTTCAAGTTTTTCTAGACTTAAATTTTCTTCATAAATACTGAGATTCAGTGGTTTTCTTAAAATAGCATCACGTAGTGATAATGCTTGAAGGTAAAATGGGCTTGAAGTGTCAATTTGTTTTACATCCATGCCTCATGACTAAAATAAACCTTTTTTACTTTGAGCATCAACTACAGCGATATTAATCATGTTTACAATTTCACGCACAGAACTTCCTAACTGCAAAACATGAACAGATTTTCTAAAGCCCACTAAAACAGGTCCAATAGCCTCAGAAATTCCTAAACTTTGCACCATTTTATAGGCAATATTTCCAGAAGATAGGGCTGGGAATATAAAAACATTCGCATTTTCATTTCCGAGTTTACAGAATGGGAAAAGTTCTTGTCGTAAATCAGAATTCAAAGCAGTGTTTGCTTGCATTTCTCCATCAACCAATATTTCAGGATTTTCAGTATTTAGTTTACGAAGAGCAGCTTGAATCTTGCTTACAGAGGGTCCTTTGGCAGACCCAAAATTACTGTAACTAAGCATCGCTATTCGCGGTTTGATTTGAAGTTTAGTAACGGTTTTATGAATGAGTTTCACAATGTCTGCTAAATCCTCAGCAGACGGATCAATATTTACGGTGGTATCCGCAAAGAATAAAGGCCCTTGCTTACTCATGATTATATACATCCCAGCTACTTTATTAGTACCTTCTTCTTTGCCAATTATTTCTAGTGCAGGACGAATAGTATCCGGATAGTTTCTATTTTGACCTGAGATGAATGCATCGGCTTCTCCCAATTCTACCATCATGGTGCCAAAATAAGTTCGTTGCCTCATTTTGCGAGTAGCTTCGTGTAAAGTCATTCCTTTTCGGGCTCTTTTTTCGTAATAAATCTGCCCATATCGGTTGGTAATTTCTGGAGATCTACTAGGATCAATAATGGTGCAATCTTCTAAGTTGAGTCCAAGTTCTTCAATTTGAGTTTTTATATAATCCTCAAAACCAAGTAATATAGGGATACAACTGCCTTCTTCATTTGCATTGTGAGCTGCTTTAAGAATTTTTGGATTATCAGCTTCAGCAAAGACTACGCGTTGTGGATTTTGTTTTGCTCGGAGCGTTAAGCTACGTAAAAATCGATTATCTAATCCGAGTCGTTTACGAAGTTCTGTTTTATATGCATCCCAATCATTAATATGAAATTGAGCAACACCACTATCCATAGCCGCTTTGGCTACTGCTGGAGAAACAGAGGTAATCAGTCGTGGATCTAGTGGTTTTGGAATAATATAGTCTCTACCAAAACTCATGTCGGTTTGATTGTAGGCTATGAGTACGCCATCAGGTACAGGCTCCTTAGCTAGTTCTGCTAAAGCTCGAACGGCAGCAAGTTTCATTTCTTCATTTATCGATGTAGCTCTTACATCCAATGCCCCTCTGAAAATAAAAGGGAATCCTAAGACATTATTAACCTGGTTTGGATGGTCAGATCGTCCAGTTGCCATAATAATATCGTCACGAGATGCCATGGCTTCATTATAGGCAATCTCGGGATTTGGATTAGCAAGAGCAAATACGATTGGATCTTTAGCCATGGAACGAATCATGTCTGGAGTTACAATATTACCAACGGATAGTCCTAAAAAAACATCAGCTCCAACCATTGCTTCTGCCAGTGTATTATACTTTTTAGGTGTTTTAAATAGCTCTTTCCATGGATCTAAATCATCTCTACAATCACTTACTTGACCTTCACGATCAAACATATAAATATTTTCTTTTTTAACACCAACAGATATCCATAGTTTAACACAGGATATTCCAGCTGCTCCAGCACCATTAACGATTACTTTTAGGTCTTCTATTTTTTTTTGGGTTAGTTCTAATGCATTCAATAAACCAGCGGTGCTGATAATCGCTGTTCCGTGTTGATCATCGTGCATCAATGGAATTTTCATTTCACGCTTGAGTGTTTCTTCAATGAGAAAACTTTCGGGAGCTTTAATATCCTCTAAATTGATTCCTCCAAATGTGGGTTCTAATGCTTTGACAACCTCTATGAATTTTTGTGGATCAGATGCATCTACTTCAATATCAAATACATCTATATCCGCAAAAATTTTAAATAGTACCCCTTTGCCTTCCATGACCGGTTTTGAAGCAAGAGGGCCTAAGTTTCCTAATCCTAGAATAGCACTTCCGTTACTAATCACCGCAACTAGATTTCCTTTGGCAGTATATTTATAGGCATCTTGAGGATTTTCAAAGATTTTTTCGCACGGTTCAGCTACACCCGGAGAGTAAGCTAAGCTCAGATCTCGTTTTGTTTGCGTGGGTTTTGTTGGGACAACTTCTATTTTGCCCGGCCTTCCTTCTGAATGGTAATCCAGTGCGTTATCATATTGATTTTCCATGATGTAGATTGCTTTTGATTTTTTGCTAGAAAAACAAAGGTATTTTTTGAATTGAATTATTTACTCATTTGATGAGTTCATTTAATCTTCCAGATGCTAACAATTGATACCCCCTTTCGCCTCGTGTGACCGTTCCGCACTCTATGGATAAATCGTGTTCAAAGAATAATATGTATTGATTTGCGACGGCTTCTTTAAGAAAAACTTCACGTTCTTTCATGGTTTCGAGTGGTCGTATGTCATAACCCATCACATAATTGGGTTTGATATGTCCAGTGCTTGGAATCATGTCAGCCATAAATACCAGCGTTTGATTACCTATGTTTATTTTGGGGCAAAACATAGACTCGGTGTGTCCTTGAGCAAGAATTCCACTTATATTTTTAGTAATTTTTAGGTTTTCAGGTATAAAATTTAAGTGACCCAGTTCTTGAATGGGAAGGATATTTTCAGTTAAAAATGAGGCTTTTTCTCGTGGATTAGGATTGATAGCGTGATTCCAATGAGAAGGGTGCACCCAATAATTCGCATTTGGAAAAGTGAGTACATAATTATCTTTTTTAGTGTTCCATTGTATACTGCCTCCACAATGATCAAAGTGAAGGTGGGTAAGCACTACATCGGTTATATCTTTAAAATCTACACCCACCGCATGTAGGGATTTTTGTATACTATGATTACCATTTAGATAATAATAACCAAAGAATTTTTCACTTTGTTTTTCTCCCATTCCGTTATCAATTAATACCAATCGATTTCCGTCTTCTACTAACAAACATCGCATGGCCCAATTGCACATATTATGGTCATTAGCCGGGTTTATTTTTTGCCAAATACTCTTTGGGACGGTTCCAAACATTGCTCCACCATCAAGCATAAAATTTCCGGTATGTATGGTTTCTAATCGCATTATAAGGTGTGTTTTACAAATTTAGATATTTTATAGATACCCCCTGCTTGAACAACCAAGGTATACATCCCTGTTTTTAGATCGGTAAGGGGTATGGGAATGGGGGGTAATGGGCTAGAAGTAATATTCGTGAAGGTTCTCGAAAATAAGAGGTTTCCATATACAGAGAAGATTTGAAGGGTTACAGGAGCCGATGACTGATCACTAAACTGCATGTTAAATTGAATTCTATCGGTACAAGGGTTTGGATAGAAAAAGGAGTAGAAATAGTCATTGCTGCATACTCCATTGGATGTATTGGAAGGATAATTTACGCCACCAACATTATACATCTCACAGCCATTTCGGTAAGTCACATTATCGCATCCACATACCGGATCAAAAGTAGGGTCGTTGCAGCGGTAGTTGGGGTTAATCCGATTGGAGTCTATGCATTGAATCCATGTTTGGGCAGATGCATTCGTTGATAAAAATAGACCAATAGCCCATATGACTGGTTTCAATTTTGTCACTTAATAGATGATAGGTTGGATTTTGTAGTGATTGAATCTCCAACGAATACCTCCCATAATCCATCTGCCGGGCATTTGAGCACCCAATATTTCTTGATATCGGGTATCCAAAGCATTGCGAATATCTATATAAACACTGGCTGGGAAATCGGAAACGGTATAGCTTAGTTTTAGGTTAACAATTGCATATTGATTTCTAATTTCAGCGTTGATAGCTTCTACTGCTTCGGCATTTCGGGTAATTAATGCACCACCAACGTTGAGACCTAATCCAGCGTATCGAATATTTAGGCTCCCATTGAGGTTATGAATGGGGTGGTTGGCAATATACTTTGACACCACACTGTCTGGAGTAGAGGTATTGAGATAGGTATAATTCAAAGAAGCACCGATTCGTCCGTTTTGAATATTTTGGGTGTATTTCAGACCAAATTCATTCCCCCAGGTGGTAGAGTTACTAATGTTTTTTGCATACAAATAATCTGAGTTTGCCTGAAGGTTAGTTAAATTACCAATGGCATCTGAATTGGTAAGGGTATAGTCGATCAAATTGGAGGATTGTCGGAAGAAAAGGGTATTTGAATACTGCAGGTTTTTACTCAAATACACATCTGCTCCTATATCGAAGTTGTAGGATGATTCTGCCTCTAAGTCTGGATTTCCCACATTTCGACCAGGGGTTAGATCACTTAATTTATAGGAGGAAAATCGTTCTGTAAAATCAGCTTGTCGAATCGATCGTCCAAGTGAGGAACGAAGAACCAATTTGTTCATTTTATAGGAAGCATTCAATTGAGGTACCAATTGTGTTCCAATTTTTTTGGAATTCTCGATTCGAATACCCCCATTTAAGTGGAGGTGGTTGATTTCCTTTTGAGCTAAAATAAAAGCGGCATTGGATATGGTTTGATGATCACCTCTATCGGTACTCACAATGTCTTGCCAATCTGTTTGAAAACCAAAACTAACATCCACGCTTCCCATTTTACGATTTTGTGAAAGGGTAGCGTTGATGCGTTGAGTGGTGTGTTTGTTTATTGATGATGGGCTGAAGGCAAAGCTATCTTTGCCATTTCTGTAGCTGGCATTCAGTTCAGTACGGCTATTTTCTTGGTCGAAAATCAATGCGGTCTGTGTCCAGTAGGAAGATACCTTTTCAATAGACTCATCGTATGTACTCGTGGTATAAAAATACTTGGCGGCAAAGTCTCGGTAATCAGCCCCTGCTCGAGCATAAAATTTGAGTTTATTTCCACGGTAGGTTACGGCAGCCGTGTATGTTTTAAGGTCAAAGAAATTGCGGTAAAGGCTGTCGGGTAAGGTTGATCTGCTAGTATCTTGTTTAGCAATAGCAAAATTGGGATTGACTAATTGCTCCCCATCAGATTCGGTAGATTTTACGGCAGCAGAAAAACCAAATTTTCTCCGTTGATGTAATAGGCCTGCATCCATCATAGAGAGGTTATGTTTGCCAAGTGCCAAATTCCCATTGACATTCGAATGTTCATGCTTTTCCCATAGATTTTGATAGGTTTTGGTTTTAATATGGATAATCCCTCCCACAGCGTCTGCACCAAAAGAGGCACTAGCCGACCCACGAACAATTTCGATGTGGTGCACCTCACTCAAAGGAATGGGTACATAGTTATTGAAGTGAGCAGTCAGTGGGTCATTGATGCGTTGGTTGTCCACCAATACCAAGACTTGAGAAAACGTGGAACCGCGCATTCCGATGTCGGATTGGACGCCAAACCCACCTCGATTATTGATGTTGACACCACCCACATATTGGAGCAGTTCATCCACGGAGTTGACAGGAAGCTGGGCAATTTCTTGTTGAGAGATGACTGTGATGTTTTTACCCGATTCATACTTTTTAGACTGAATTCTGGATGCCGAAACTAGAATTTCGTCCAAGGGAGTTTGTCCTTGAACACCTAAAAAAATAGACCATAAAAATAGAACGAATACGTTTCTTAAATTTAGCATAGTTTAATATAATTATGGGGCAATTATAGGAATAACTTTATTGGTATAAAAAGCTTGGTACTTTTTGATAGACTTAATGAATGATTTTTTCAAAAGTGGAGTAGTCTAAATCATTGCAAATTTGTAGGTTTTTACAATAAATCAAAGTAAGATGGTTTGCCCTCTTACTCTACATAAGCGTATTTAGTATTTAGGGGGGTGTTTTAAACACTCTAAGTTTCAATTAAACGGTATATTTGTGTTAACTATTTAAACTGAATTATGAAAAACAATTTCTTCATATTTACTGAGAAAACAAAAGAAATTGACCTCGAGCGATTTCATATTTGTACATGGGAATTTGATTCTTTTAAAAAATACTTAGGAGATAATCGAGTTAAAAAAGATGAGCTTGTGGTCGTTTTTAACAAGAAGAAGAATCAAGATAGCTACGCTTTCTTCTCAATATTTTCCAAAGAGCGTATAGGGGCAGGGCAATTTGCCTTAGCTGTTTTGGTAAACTTAATATGCGGTATTCTTTTGTTTATTCCTTCTTTTCGACAAAACCTTGAGTCTTCCGAAGCCTTTTGGAAGAACCTTCCATTTGAAGTATACTTATCTATATTTATAGGATTGTTAATCGTTAATTATTTCATATGGCCAGGAGTTAATTACTTTATCCAATTATTAGCCTCTTATATAAGGGAAAAATTTAGTAAGAAATGAAAGCGTTATTAGATACAAATATTATTATCCATAGGGAAACACCGCGTATAATTAATCAAGATATTGGTATTTTATTTAAGTGGTTAGATAAAGGGAAATATACTAAATGTATTCATCCAATTACTGTTGAAGAGATTTGTAAAAATAAAAACCAACAGACAGTTGATACATTAAAAGTTAAACTAGAAAGCTATTACTTACTAAAAACTGTCGCTCCGCTTGCGGATGAAGTTGTTAACATTTCTAATAAAATAGACAATGGTAACAATGACGAAAATGATACAGGGCTTTTAAATGAGGTCTACAGTGATAGAGTTGATTTATTAGTAACAGAAGATAAGAAAATACACAAGAAAGCTGAATTACTAAAAATAGCTGATTAGGTTTTTACCATTGATTCTTTTCTAGAAAAAGTTGTCTCAGAAAACCCAGAGTTAGTAAATTATAATGTTTTAAGTGTTACGAAAAAATTATTTGGAGAAATTGATATTAAAGACTCATTTTTTGATTACTTCATAAATAAAGAAAATGGTTACGCAATAAAAGTTAAAAAGACTAAAATGTACAAGGAAGCACTTTGTATTAAAAAAGATTTTAATATTAGTCCTCCTCAGTCGTTTATGTATTTAAAAGATTGCATAATGTATGACATAACCAAGTAAATATGTGATTTCTGAGTGCAAAGAATATTAGTTTATTATATGATTGTTCTTTTGCGAAATGTTAATCAAAAACAATAGGCCACTCCAATAGTCCTCAGTTCCTAATCAATAACATCAAACCCACAATATGGCCTCAATACTTGGGGGATAATAATGCCTTCTGCGGTTTGATTGTTTTCAAGGATGCTGGCCACGATTCGGGGGAGGGCCAAAGCACTTCCGTTGAGAGTGTGTGCAAGTTGGTTTTTCCCTGATGAAGATTTGTAACGAAGTTTGAGACGATTGGCTTGGAACGTTTCAAAATTGGACACCGAGCTTACCTCCAACCAACGTTCTTGAGCAGCACTCCACACCTCCATGTCATAGGTCATTGCACTGGCAAAACCAGTATCTCCTCCACAAAGAAGCAAAACACGGTAAGGCAATCCAAGTTCCTGAAGTAGCCCTTGAACATACGTGCTCATCTCTTCTAAAGCCTCATAAGATTTTTCAGGATGCTGTATTTGGACAATTTCTACCTTATCAAATTGGTGTAATCGATTGAGTCCCCGAACATCTTTACCATAGCTTCCAGCTTCTCTTCTAAAACAGGGAGTGTATCCGCAGTTTTTGATGGGGAAGTCTTCTTCTTTTAAAATCACATCTCGATACATATTAGTAATAGGGACTTCGGCGGTCGGGATAGCATACAAATTATCTATAGGCATGTGATACATCTGTCCTTCCTTGTCGGGAAGCTGACCGGTTCCATGACCACTAGCTTCATTGACCAAAATGGGGGGTTGTATTTCCTCGTATCCAGCATCTCTGGCTTTGTCCAAAAACCAATTGATTAAGGCACGCTGAAGACGAGCACCCTTGCCCCGATATACGGGAAAACCGGCTCCAGTTATTTTTACGCCCAATTCAAAATCAATTAAATTATACTTTTCGCAGAGTTCCCAATGTGGTAATTTTTGAGAAAGGATTGGTTTTTCTCCGTGGTTTGAAACCGTCGTGTTATCCGCTTCACTCTTCCCTTCAGGTACTTGACTATTAGGGGAATTTGGAATTTGGTATAAGACTTCTAACAATTCTTTTTCTTTGGATTTTAGGGCTTCATTCAGGGCAGAACTTTGCTCCTTTAAATTTCCTGTTTCTGATTTGAGAAGGGTAGCTTCCTCTATTTTTTTTTGAGCAAAAAGTTGACCAATTGATTTTGCTAATTGATTACTTTGAGCTAAGATGTCATCTAACTGGGTTTGAATTTCTTTTCGCTGATTATCCAGAGCTATAGCATGATCAATGAGTGCTGAAAAATCGGTTCCACGTTTAGCCAATCGGAGCTTGATGGCCTCTTTATCGGTATGTAAATTTTGAATTAGTAACATCAGTAATTTGAGGTTACAAAGTTTACTTTTTTTGTGGAACAGAAAAAGGACTATTTATGAGCGGATATAAGCTTCAATTTCTTTTGCCCGATCATTTATGATAAATCGATCGATGACTTGTTGTTTTGCAGCAAGACCCATTTTTTTACGGAGTGCATCATCTTGAATGAGTTGTTTTGTTTTGATAGCAAAATCTTGGGTATTGGGGTAGTCAGCTAATAAACCTGTTTTTTGATCATCGATGATTTCAGGGTTACTGGTGGTGTTGAATGCGATAATGGGTTTACCTTGAGCCATGGCTTCTACAATAGCAAATCCAAAACCTTCCCAGGAGCTGGGTAGTAAAAAAATATCTATTTCTTGCATGAAATGTTCCATGTTTTTGATGAACCCTAATAGAATGACGTCTTCCTGTAAGTGGAACTCTTTGATGGATTCAGCTAGCTCTTCCTCAAGTTCTCCAGTACCCGCGATGAACAGGGTAAAATCTATGTTTTCTTTTTTTAAGTAGCGAGCTACCTCTATAAAATGGTGCTGCCCTTTTTGTTTGGTTAGTCTCCCTGCATTACCGAGAATGATGCCTTTGGGTTTTTTAGCAAAAAAATCACCTTTTTCTTTTTTTATTTCGAGAAGTTCAGGCGGTATACCATGGTAAATCGTTTTGACATTTTCGGAAGGAATGATGCCTTGAAAATGCTGAAGGATGGTTTTTTTAGTTTCATTAGAATTTGCAATGACGTGTGTACAAGCACGGGTTAAACAATATCGATTGACAAAACTATTTTTTATAGGAACAGCTAAACCTCTTAAATATACTATTCGTGGCAATCGGGCTAAGTATCCAGCGATACTCCCAAATTTAAAATCTTGCGAAGTAGTAAAAATAAGGGTATCAATTTGGTGTTTTTTAAACTGTCTATAAACTAAAAAAAGTTTAAAAATATGGAGGAAAGATAAATTCGAAATACGAACAGCTATTGTTTTAAAGTTTTCTTCTTGAGCGCGCTTCCATAATTCACTGTTAGGATGTGCGGCTAGGGTAACGGTATATCCATTTTTACGAAATTCAAGGGCGTTATCCATATGGAGTTTTTCGCCTCCTCCCCAAAAGTTAGAACTATTTAAAAAGCAGATATTTTTCATGTGATTTTACCTATAGAATTGCGTTATGAAATACATTTTGAACGTCCTCATCTTCTTCCAATTTTTCAATCAGAATATTTACTTCTTCTTTTTGAGAATCATTTAATTCTATAGTATGGTGAGGAATGCGTTCTATATCTACAGCAATAATATCTACACCTAATTCTTCAAGGCCTTTTTGCATATTACCAAAATCTACAAAAGGGGTATATATCAATGTTTCTTCCTCGATAAATTCAATTTCTTCTAGACCAAAATCGATCAGTTCCAATTCAAGTTCTTCAAGGTCTCTATCTTCTAAATTTATCTTGAAAATACATTTCCGATCAAAGTTAAATTCTTGAGAGCCACTGGTACCCAATTCTCCATTATTTCGATTGAAGATAGCTCGAATATTGGCTACAGTTCTATTGATATTGTCGGTTGCTGTTTCAATCATTAGACTCAATCCAAAAGGGCCTTTACCTTCATATAAAATTTCTTCATAATTGCTGCTGTCTTTATCAGATGCTTTTTTGATTGCCGCATCGACTCTATCTTTTGGCATATTCTCTGACTTGGCATTTTTAATAGCCATCCTCAGTCTAGAATTATTTTCAGGATCTGGTCCGCCTTCCTTGACAGCCATGGAGATTTCTTTGCCAATTCGAGTAAAAGTAACAGCCATCTTACCCCAGCGTTTCATTTTTCGGGCTTTTCTGAATTCAAATGCTCTTCCCATATTTTTTAGATTATGTTAAGACAAATGTCTTTCTTTTTTGAAAATATGAAAGTGAAATTACTATTAAACGCTATCTTTTATCCTTGGGAATGAGATAAGCATATCAAAATATTGCTTTTCTTTGCAGCTCAAATAAATTAAGCGAAAAATGAATTTTGATGTTATTGTAATCGGAAGTGGTCCTGGTGGCTATGTTGCTGCAATTAGAGCCTCTCAGCTTGGACATAAGGTGGCTGTTGTAGAAAAAGCTGAACTGGGAGGAGTTTGTTTGAATTGGGGTTGCATCCCAACCAAAGCACTTTTAAAATCAGCTCAAGTTTTTGAGTACATTAACCATGCTAGTGATTATGGAATTACTGTAGAAAATGCAAAGCATGATTTTTCAAAAGTAATTAAACGAAGTAGAGGCGTTGCTGAAGGAATGAGTAAGGGGATTCAATTTTTAATGAAAAAAAATAAAATTGAAGTGATCACTGGGTTTGGTACTTTGATTGCTAAAGGACAAGTGAGTGTAGATAATAATGGCAAAAAAGAAACGCATAGTGCAAAACATATCATATTAGCAACTGGGGCTAGAGAACGTCAATTACCCAATATCCCTATAGATGGCAAAAAAGTTGTTGGATATCATGAAGCCATGGTTTTAGACAAACAACCTAAAAAAATGGTGGTGATTGGCAGTGGTGCTATCGGGATGGAGTTTGCATATTTTTACACAGCTATGGGTACAGAAGTGACAGTGGTGGAGTTTATGCCAACCATTGTCCCTAATGAGGATTTAGATGTATCCAAAGAATTAGAGAAATTATACAAAAAGAAAGGGATGACCATCATGACCAATAGTTCTGTGCAGTCTGTAGATACTTCAGGTGCTGGTTGTGTGGTAAAAGTGAAAACATCAAAAGGAGAGGAAACCATCCCATGTGATGTTGTATTATCAGCAGTAGGTATTCAAACCAATTTAGAAAATTTAGGTCTAGAAACTCTCGGTGTTAAAACGGAAAAAGGGAAAGTTATGGTTGATGATTATTATCAAACGAATGTGCCAGGAGTATATGCAATTGGGGATATAGTTCATGGTCCAGCTTTAGCTCATGTAGCAAGTGCTGAGGGCATTATTTGTGTAGAAAAATTGAGTGGTCAGCATACATCAACGTTAGATTATGGCAACATCCCAGGTTGTACATATACCTGGCCAGAAATTGCATCGGTAGGATATACCGAGGTTAAAGCTAAAGAAGCAGGATACGATATCAAAGTCGGGAAATTTCCTTTTAGTGCAAGTGGCAAAGCAAGTGCCAGTGGATCTAAAGAGGGATTTGTGAAAGTTATTTTTGATGCCAAGTATGGTGAATTTTTGGGCTGTCACATGATTGGTGCTAATGTTACGGAAATGATTGCTGGTGTAGTTTCTGCCCGAAAACTAGAAACCACCGGTCATGAAATGATAAAAACGGTTCATCCTCATCCAACTATGAGTGAAGCTATTATGGAAGCGTGTGCAGCAGCTTATGATGAAGTGATTCATTTGTAATTAAGGGGTAAAACTGATTATTTTATGCATTCTTCCGTGATTCATCCCATTTTTTCTAACCTAACAGGAAATGGAAGGGTATGGATTTTTACAGCCAATCGGAAATTAAATCCAGAAGAACAATTATATGTTCGAGCAAAATTTGATGTGTTTTGCAGAGACTGGTCTGCTCATGGGAGCATGTTGAAAGCGCAATTTGAAATTTTATTTGATCAACTACTAGTTTTGGGTGCAGATGAAGATGTTGAGCCGGCAAGTGGTTGTGCTATTGATCGATCAACGGCAATCTTTCAAGCCATCGAACAAGAGCTACATCTTGATTTATTTAACCGTTTAAATTTATTTTTTAAAAATGGTGAAGAGTGGATAATGATTCCAATGCATCAATTAATGGATGCTTACCAGAAGAAATTAATTTCTGACAGTACTATTTTTTTTGATAATTCCATTAATTCACTACATGATTTTAGAACACGATGGGAAGTGCCATTAAGTGAAAGCTGGCTAGCCACTAAAATAAAATCCTAATGTCTTCCTTACTTCTCTTAGAATCATCTGGTGAAATTTGTTCGGTAGCTTTAACACAGTCAGGTAAAATTATTCAAGAAAAGGCTATACTTGAGCCTAATGCTCACTCCTTGTATTTGGCTCCATTTGTAGCGGATGTACTCAAATCTAATGGTTTGACGGCAAGTCAACTAGATGCTGTGGCTATCAGTGCAGGTCCTGGTTCTTACACGGGGCTTCGTATAGGATGTAGTCTTGCCAAAGGGTTGTGTTTTGGAGCGGGTATACCACTAATTGCTGTTTCTACACTCAAAGCTCTAGCCCAATTGGCTCGAATAGAATATCCTAGTGCAAAACATATTATTTCTCTCATAGATGCACGCAGAATGGATGCATACATGGGCCAATATGATGAAGCACTTCGTATACATCAAGATGAAACTTTTGTTACCATCAATTCAGATATAAAATTACCCAACAAACATGTAGCAGTTGTTGGTTCAGGTGCAGCTAAATTTATGGCAGAATTAAAATTAGATAAATCAGATTATAATCATGTTCAATCTAGTTTGTATGCCCGACACATGCTAATTGAAGCTAATGATCTTTGGGAAAGCCAAACATTTGTTGATTTAGAATCCTATGAACCCAACTATATTAAGACCGTATATGTAACTAAACCAAAGTCAAAATTTTAGTGACTTTGTCAATATAAAAGGGACTTAGTATCTTATATTTGTTTTTCTTAAGCGGAATGAAACACATTCTAATAATTATAATTTGTTTTTTGCTAACCAATCCGGTTTTTGGTCAAACTTTTGATGAAAAAACGACAACAGCATCAAACATCAGGATGAATATTACTAATTCTGGAACTTTTGGTAATGCGTTTAGAGGATACAAAAACGGTACAGGTAACCCATCTGGAGAATATCCTGCTGGAAGTGGCGTGGAACATCTATTTGAGAGTGGTATTTGGTTTGGAGGATTGATTAATGGTTCTAATGTCGGCGTAAGTACTGCTGCAGTTGATGCACCTCAAGGATATAGTACAGGTGCTGCTGGTTTTGAATTTTATCCTGAGATTGGGGATGTTATAGTTGAATTGTCCTCTCTTAGAAATAGTCCTTACTATAGTCCAGATGCTTTATCTCATCAAGATTTTTTAAGTAGTTATTCCGATGTTAATGTACAAGTGCCAGGTACTCAAATACAGATAGGCGGTCACCTTGATCCATTGAAAGTAAAAGTTACATCTCGCTCATTGAATTGGAATTACGGTTTTAGTGATTTTTTTGTGATTCTCGATTTTGATATTGAGAATATAGGTGATTATATCTTGGATAGTGCCTATTTTGGGCTTTGGGCTAATACAGTTGTTAGAAATATTAATATTACGCCTGCAGGAAGTGGAGGTGCTGCTTTCTATAATAAAGGGGGAAATGGATTTATAGACTCACTACAAATGGCTTATTGTTATGATCATTCAGGTGATGAAGGATTTACAAATAGTTATGTGGGACAGAAATTTTTGGGAGCACAAGATAAGAATGGGTTTCAACATCCTCGATCCAACCCCCGATTTAATGTTCATTACAATGCTTGGCAGTTTAATAGTACCTCGGATCCTATCTATTTTCAACCAACCAATGATAATACGCGATATCAAAAATTAACAAAGGGGCTAAATGATCATCCCTGTTGGGATGAAAATAACACGACCAATCCTAGTTGTGGATCCAAGAGTTATCAAGAACAATTGAATGGATTAGGAAATCGTTCAGACTTAGTCGCCGTTGGACCTTTTTTAAACGTTGCCCCAGGTGATCATATCAAGGTAAGTTATGCCTATATTTTTGCAAAAAAGAAAGAAGATGGGAATCCAAATGCAGAAAATAATGCTATTCAAAAAAGTACATTTTTAGCCAATGCTAAATGGGCTCAAACGGCGTATAATGGAGAAGATAAAAATTTTAATGGGATACTAGATGCTGGAGAAGATAATAATGGTGATGGGGAATTAACCCGTTTTGTTCTTCCGTCTCCACCCGAAATCCCTCAGACAAAAATGGTAACCTCAGAGAATAAAATCGAGATTTATTGGACCAAGAATGCGGAGTATAGTATAGATCCTATTAGTCAAAAAATGGATTTCGAGGGGTATCGTATTTATTTGACCAGATTAGGTTTTGATGTGACGGATGTTCCAAATCTGCAGCGAGATTTGGTCAAAATTGCGGAATATGATTTGCCTGATAATGGCTATGGCTATGAGACTGGTTTTGCTTCTGTTTTATTAGATAAGCCTGTTATAATAGACGGAGTAACATATTACTATAAATATACGATAGATCAAGTTTTGAATGGGTGGCAATATGCTGTTTCTTTAACAGCATTTGACCAAGGAAATGATGAAAATAACCTTGAAAGCCTTGAAAGTAGTGCAATTTCAAATAATTTCAGAGCATTTGCAGGAAAGCCTGTCAATGAAAATCTAACTAAAAATGAACCATTTGCCTATCCAAACCCGTATTATGCTGGTGCAAGTTGGGAGGGTAGAAGTAGTTTTCAAGAGCAAAGCAGAAAATTATATTTTGCTAATTTACCCAAACACTGTGAAATTTACATTTACACATTAGCCGGTGATTTTTTAGATAAGATAACACATGATCAAAATTATAATGGCAATGATATTCGATGGAATCAAACATTTGGCTCTGAAAATGACGATGATAATGTCTTTAGCGGAGGAGAACATGCCTGGGATCTCTTGACAGAGAACACCCAAATTATTGCCAGAGGTATCTATCTTTTTACCGTTAAAGATTTGTATACAGGAGAACTATTTAAAGGAAAATTTGCAATTATTAAATAAACATACGAAATGAAAAAACAACTTACAATTTTATTATTTGGATTATTGATTGGACATATATCACTAGCTCAAAATTTTGTCTCTGTCAGCGACATACAATTTGTTAATGCAACTGATTTAGCAAATTGCAATGATTTAAGTTCATATGATGGCAAAGAAGTAACCACTGTAGGTATTGTCATGCATGATGGTAATTTAACAGAGCTATCTTCTGGGTCGGTGAATGGAGGATATAGACCTGGTGTTCATATTTTGGATACGGCCTCCAATGGTATGGGTAGTTTCAGAGGGCTTCAAATCCACGGCGTATATACCGATGGAGGGGGGCAATCACAACCTGTTACAACACTCAATAATTTGGTAAGAGGAATGGTTATTGAAGTAACCGGTACGGTTTCTAATTATCAAGGTGAAACACAATTATTCCCAACGGATAATTCATCTGTAAAGGTGATTGGATCGGTTACCGCTCCATCTGCTGAGACTTTAGATTTGGGAAAACTGAATGATAATACACGAACAAATAATTATGTAACTGGTGAAGAATGGGAAGGCTCTTTCGTGAAATTTTCTAATGTAACTGTAGTCGCAGTAAATATATTTCAAGGAAATAGAGTAAGTTTCGATGTATCAGATGAAAATGGTAATCTAATTAATGTTTCAGATCGCTTTTTAGTCCAAAAATTACCAGCTAGAACTTTGGTAAATCCATCAAGCCCTAAAAATACTGGCGAATTTGTTGCACCCATTGTAGGTACCCAATATGAATCTCTTAGCGGTATCATCATGCACTCTGAAAATGGTTGTTCAGGAGGTGTAGGTAGAGGATATGAGTTGCACCCTTTTGATACAAGCCATTATAAAGTAGGCGATACTCCACCGAGTATAACTGAAGTGAAAAGAAATCCTTTAGTCCCCAATAGTTCAACTTCTGCTACAATATCAGCTAAGATTATCGATTTTAATGGTACAGTGGCCAACCAAAAGTTATATTACACTAGTGATTTAAATAAATCGAATGCTGATTTTACATCAGTAGCTTTGTCTCTTAAATCAGGGACTACTGACGAATACGAAGCAATGATTCCGGCATTTTCAGATGGAACTATTGTTAGATACTATATCCAGGCTACGGATAATGATGGCAATATTAGTTATGAGCCATTTTCTGCAAGTAAAGCAGACGGATCTACTGCATTTTATACGATAAGAGATGCTGGCCTAACGATTCAAGATATACAATATGTTCTAGACCCATCCTCAGATGCAAGTCCTTATAGAGATCAAATCGTAACAGTCAAGGGTTATGTAACGGCAAGTGCAAAACCGTATGATCTAGAGGATGTATATATTCAAGATAAAGATGCAACAGCTTGGGGTGGATTGAGATTGTCTGGAAGTTCAGATTTACTAGAATTATGGAGAACTGAGGAAGTGGAGGTGACTGGAACGATTGAGGAGAGCTATGGGTTTACTCAAATGATTGTAAATACAGTATCCAAAACAGGGAATACCACTGAAATTATGCCTATTGAATTGCCGGTAAGCGATAGTGCAGGAAGAATCAATAGAGGGTTAGAAAAGTATGAGGGCATGCTTGTTAAACTGGTAAATGCTGATGGTAAAGTGAAAATATCAAACCCTCGATTAAATCCATTTGGAGAATGGTTGGTAGCCAATGATACGGGTGCAAATTTTAACAACAGCACTAAGGTTCAAACGGGAGTAAAAAATGGTAATAATAACTCATCTCTTTGGGTTTCAGTTGTTTCTAATGACACCTTTGCAACTATAGATGGAATTATGGAAGTGCCAGCGATAGAAGCAACCAAAGACATGGATATGGATGCCATTATTGGAGTTCTCTATTATGGCTTTGGTCAGTATGCTTTAAAACCTAGAAATAATGATGATATTGTCGGATTTAGTTTGGCATTAGAAACTACAGACTATGCAAAAGACACAGCGACTAATAACATTCACGATATCCAAAAAATAGGCTTTAGCTTATATCCAAACCCTGCTCAAAATATGTTACATGTGAAATTAAACAATGCTACAAATGGAATCATATCTATTAAAAGTATTGAAGGGAAAACAATGAGGAATGAGTCAATTGTAAAGGAAGCCATTATCAATATATCATCACTTGATCCTGGCATGTATGTATTTGAATACATGGATCATGCTGGGATAAAACGATCAACCAAGTTTGTTAAAATTTGATTTTTAAACAAGCATATCAAAATTTAAGCAAGGTTATCTTATTTGTAGCCTTGCCCCTTTTTTTTTCTCATTGTAAGGAGGGGGAGCTTTTGCCAAATGTACCTCCAGAAACTCAGATATCTCTTGAACGAATAAATCTTTTTGGAGAAAATCGGTTAAACAGTACGGTATATTTAACGTGGTATGGAACTGATTTAGACGGATTTGTTGAACATTATGAAATTCGTATTGGTAATAGTGATTGGATCAAAACAAAAGTACAAGATAGCACTTTTTTATTCCAGATTGATGCCAATCAAGATTCAACAGATATCGAATTCTATGTTCGCTCCGTGGATAATGAAGGACTAGTAGATCCATCTCCAGCTTACCTTAAAATTCCACTTAAAAATAGTATACCAAAAGTCTCTTTTGAGCAGGCCTCTTTACCATTAGATACCACTAATCTTGTAATTACTTTTAGATATATGGCTTCTGATCCAGATGGAGATGAAACACTAAAAAAGTGCTTTATTAGAGCTAATGCGGGCAATTGGACTCCAATAGATTTGAATCAAAAACTAATCACCGTGATACCCGAAAATCCAGCTCAAATAGGATCAGGTAAAGCCAAAATATACTATGGGTTGAATAACGTATCATCAATAACATTGGATGATTTCAATAACGGTGGAGAAAACATCCTCCAACTTAAAGTACAAGATATTGCGGACGCTACAAGTAATATAGATAGTACTCCTGTGCTTTATGTTCGTCCCCAAACTTCAGATTTATTGGTTGTAGGAGGTCACAATGAAAAAATCCAACAATTGTATAAAAATCTTGTGAACGAGAATTATATTCATGCAGACTACGTAAATTTTGCTGGTAATAAAGGATTAAATCAACCTAAGTTTTGGGATCCTAGTTTTAAGTTGCTAGCCAGTCAGTATGACAAAGTATTTTTTCATACTGACGAGGGTAATTTTAGTAATCCCTTAACGGGAGCTGATGGTAAACTCTTAGATTTTGCTGCTCCAATCATTCAAAAATTAATTGACCAAAATAAAAAAGTTTTAATATCAACAGCTTTTTCTACGAGAGCCAGTCTAGATATCATAGGTGATGTCATGTCTATAGATAGCTTTACCAGCACAAAAGGTCAAGCATTTTTTGTAAATGACAGTTTAGCTAAAAGTCCAATATTAGGGTATCCTGATTTACAACCCACTAATTTTCTGTTAGCCATTGATCCTTTTTATCATTCACAAGAAGCAGAAGTATTATATGAAGCTCAACTAACTCCAAATGGAGGATGGAGTGGCCCCAAGACTATAGCTATCCAAAGGAAATCGTCTTCAGGGCAAGTAAATATGGTTTTATTCACCGTAGAATTGCATAAATTGGATAAGTTACCTGATAATTTAAACCGAGTAGTATCTAAAATATTGAATGAGGTATTTAATTGGTAGCATATTTTTATTCATTGCCATAATAACTCAAGCTCAAGTTGGGAGTTTAAGCGGGAAGCTCACTGATGAAAATTCAAATGAAAATTTAGTGGGGGCCTATGTAAGAGTGGTAGGAACATACGGAGCTGCAATTTCGGATGAGAATGGATCTTTTGTCATTAAAAACATCAAACCAGGCAGGTATTCAATAAACATATCCTTTATAGGGTATCAACAAAAAATTTACAATGATATTGATATTAAAAGGGGTATAAATACCCTATTAAATGTGAGGATGATTCCACAGACAAATACCTTTGAAACGGTTAAAGTCATAGGAGAAAAGAAAATAATAGAGCTTGACGACGCTAAAAGTTCCATCACATTAAATAAAAAGGATATTTCTGAGATGAATGTTAGAGACGTTCAAGAAGTAGTTGCCCTTCAAGCTGGAGTTTCAAAATCCTCAGATGGTATACAAATAAGAGGAGCAAGAGTGTATGAGACCTCATTTAATATTGATAATATCAGCGCTCAAGATCCCTTAGCTGGAACGGGTTTTGGGGTGCAAGTATCTAGTGGTTCGATTGGGGAATTACAACTAATTACTGGAGGTGCGGGTGCAGAGCACGATGGAGGCACAGCTGGAGTCATTAGTACTACAATCAAAGAGGGTTCAGATAAGTTGCAACTCTCAGGTAGTTATCAACGCGATAATTTTAGTAATACTTCCATTATGGGTTGGAATACCGATTTAGGTGAAATTTCCTTGGGAGGTAAATTCAAAATAAAAAACAAATTATTTTATTTTTTTAATAACGCAACATTCAATTTAAGTGATGATTATTTTGGACCTACCGCAGATCAATTGCATAGCTCTATCTTGGGGAATAATGATAGTATATGGTCGCCTCGTCAGTCAAATCAATTTACACATACTCTTAAAATAAGTCATGAAATCAACCCAAAGACTAAGATTTCTATCACAAATCAACATAGTTTAACGGTAAATCAAAATACTCGTACTCTTCAAATTGTTGGATTTGATGCTATACTAAGTCCTGGTTTCCAGTTTGAAAGAAGTTTAAAATTAGATAATGCAACAACGTATACGCATCATTCAAATCTCACAGCTTTAAATATCCGTAGAACTATAAACAAGCATTTAGTAGCTACTTTTTCAATGGGTCGTTTATTTACCAATTTAAGAGCAGATGCCAACGGTAGGCCCTTTAGAAATCAATCGGTAGATCAGGTATATGATGAGTACAGTATTGTAACAAATCCCGTTCAAGTATTTAATCCTAGGGATGATATTCAATTTGTACTTCCTGGGCCTGGATTTATTAATAATGGGGGGATTAGTCCGATTTGGCATGATCATTACGCACAAGAATATACCCTAAAAGTCAATGCCAAATATTATCCATCTAATGACATCCATCAAATTAACTTTGGCTGGGAACAAAAGCTTAATCAGTACCAATGGGTAGATGTGACTAGACCCTGGGTTGGAGCACCAATTGTAATTAGTGATAGTGTGACAACACCCAGTATTAGTATTGGATCCAGTAATGATATTTGGCGGGTAAAACCAAATAACGGGGGAATATTCTTTAGCGATAAAATAGCGTACAAAGGAATCATAGCAAATCTTGGTTTACGTTTTAATTACTGGGCGCCAGGTAAATTTGCAGATGATGCTGTTAATAATCCAACGGCTACTGTCATAAACCAGGTAAGAGAGGATTATTTGAATAATACAATGCAGTTATTTGGGCTTCGCTACAAAGCAAGGGTGCTGCCTAAAGTCAATGTTTCATTTCCTGTGACAAGTAATAACGTACTGTATTTTAATTACACCCACAGTATGCGATTACCTCATCCAAGATTTTTGTATGCAGGTTTAGATCCTGTGTATCAAGATAGAAGTTTTTTATCATTTCTAGGAAATCCAGATTTGAACCCTGAGGTAAATATTTCTTATGAAATTGGTTTAAAATCTCAATTAGGTAAAAATATCGGTCTGACATTAGCAGCTTATAATAACAATCGGTTTGATTATATCGTCAGCAGAAAGGTCATCGTTAATGACCAAACAGGAAGACCTGTGAGTAAAACCATGTATATCAATCAGGATTATGCTAAAGTTCAAGGGGCAGAGGTTAACGTCATCTGGAAAATTACACGTCAAGTTAGACTTTTTGGCAATGTAGCTTATCAATTAGCTAAAGGTAAAAGTAATAGTGCGAGAGAAAGTAGTTTGCAAATAGCTCAAAACGGGGAAGTTCCTCTTAGTACGGAAAATTATCTTGCCTGGGATAGACCTTGGAATATCAATTTGGGGAATATTTTTTCAGTAGATACAACAGCTTATTACTATTCTAAGTGGATGAAAGGTATTCAATTATATACTAGTTTTTCCTATCAAAGTGGATTTAGATATACGCCGATGCTATTAGAAGGATATAATGCACTTGGAAGACCAGAATATGCAACAGATTTAAGCGCATTTTTAGCAAAGAGAGCCTCTCCATGGGTGAATGCAGATTTTAAATTCACAAAAACATTTGCGAGTAAAAAAAATAAAGGAGTCACCTTGAGTATAGAGATTCGAAATGTGTTTAATAACAAACGATCACAAATCATTAATCCGATAACGGGTAGAGCATGGGAGCCAGGCGATGATGTGCCAAATAATTGGAGAGATGAACGCTATTTGGGACCAGAAGAAAATGGCATATCGCCAGATAATCCTGCACGCTATCAACCTCTTCGACAGTTATTATTTGGGATAGTTTTTAAGTTATGATCGTAAATGCCGTTCTATTATGATTATAAAAAGTGCCTTTTCTGTATAAAAATCATATCAATAATTGATAAAAATCATAAATTAAGCGGTAAATTGCATTGAAAATTTATGCAAACCCGTTATCAATCAGTTTTTGAAACAACCTTAGACGGTATAATATTGATCACAGAAGAGGGAATCATAGAAGATATTAATGTCTCTGCCTTGTAGTTATTTGGATATCATAAGGAAGAATTAATCGGAAAAAATATTCATATTTTGATGCCCTCCTCGGTTGTTTGATTGTAATCCGTTCTATGGGTTTAGGAGTTCCTTATTTAAGCCCAACCTTTGATGCTGAAAAAGTAGAACTTTCGTGTTGTTCTTCTCTTCCAAATTAAATACGTTCACTCAAGGTAATCCAACGGTCAGTTTTTTGATTGATAGCTCCAATGATCTCATTAAGTTTACTTGCATTTTCTGTTACAAAAGTATAATCACTAGATTTTTTAGCAAGGAGTTTTTCTAGGGTATCTTTTTCTTTTTCTAAATGTGCAATCTCTTTTTCCAAAGACTCGTATTCGTATTTTTCTTTAAAACTTAGGGTCGTTCTAGGATCCTTTTTTTTCTCTTTAATGGAAGAGATTTCTGTGGGTTTCTGATTCAAATTAATAAACGGCTCATCTTTTTTTTGTCGGTACTCCGTATAGCTTCCATTGAAATTATTAATCACTCCTTCTCCTTCAAAAATAAAAAGATGATCAACAATTTTATCCAAAAAATAGCGATCGTGACTTACCATCAATATACAACCACCAAAATCCTCTAAAAAAGATTCTAATTTGTTCAGAGTGAGAATATCTAAATCATTAGTTGGCTCATCTAAAATCAAGAAATTAGGATTTTTCATTAGAACGGTTAATAGGTATAATCTTCGTTTTTCACCACCGCTTAATTTTTCTACAAATTGATTTTGCATGGATGGAGGAAATAAAAATAGATTCAATAGTTGACTAGCTGAAACAACACTTCCATTTGCAAGAGTGATGACATCAGCGATATCTTTTAGTATTTCAATAACACGTTTATTGTTTTTTAGTGAATTGACACCATCTTGACTATAATAACCAAATACAATAGTTTCTCCCCGATTTATTTTACCACTATCTGGGAGCTCCAATCCCATAATCATATTCAGTAAGGTTGATTTACCTGTGCCATTTTTCCCAACAATACCGATTCGTTCACCCTTTTTAAACGTATAGTCAAACCCTTGAATAATTTTAAGCTGATCGTAAGATTTATATACCTTTTTAAGTTCTAACACTTTTCCCCCTATTCGGCTCATTTTTACGGACAAGTCCAACTCTTTTTCATGTTTTCCACTTTTAGCTTTAGCTTCTGTATGATAAAAGGATGATATTCTTGATTTACTTTTTGTTGTCCTCGCTTTAGGACTTCTGCGCATCCATTCCAATTCTTTTTTTAATAGCTGTTGGGCTTTATTAATCTCAGAAAGTTCGGTCATTTCTTGAAGTGCTTTTTTTTCTAAGTAGTAGGCATAATTTCCTTTATATGAGCTTAAAATTCCACTTTCTAATTCTATGATTTGATTGCAAATAGCATCAATGAAATAACGATCATGGCTGACCATTAATATACTAATAGTTGATCTGGTCAGGTATTTTTCCAACCATTCAATCATTTCTAAATCCAAATGATTGGTGGGTTCATCCAATAAAATTAAATCAGGATTACTTAAAAGAGTAAGTGAAATGGCAAGTCTTTTTTTCTGTCCTCCACTCAGCACCGAAATAGGTTGATCATATTGAAAGACATTAAATTTATGGAGTAACTCTTTGAGCTTACGCTCAAAATCCCAGGCATTGTATTGATCCATCATCGTAGTTGCATATTCAAATGCACGTTGGGTTTCTTCATTGAAATCATTGGTTTGAGCCTCTAGAGCATCTTCATAGGATCGAATAATGGAAATGACATCCGTGCTGCTATGATCAATTAATTCCTGAATCGTTTGATTTTCATCAAATGTTGATTCCTGGCTTAAGTATGCAATGCGTATATTCTTACCCCAACGAACTGTCCCAGTATCAGGTTCGTCTATTTTTGCAAGTATCTTGAGTAAAGAGCTTTTCCCTGTTCCATTGTTAGCCACCAAGGCCATTTTATCTCCTTGATTAATACTAATATCTAAGCCCTCAAAAAGGATTCTTTCTCCTAGGTTTTTTGCAATACTTTCACCACTAAGATAATTCATGATAATGGGGTAAAAGTAGATAAATCTTGACTATTTCTCTGTAATAATTGCGTTCTTATTTTCTTGTAAATTTACAATCGAGAAGAAAACGGATTCCGTAAACCAGTAGCACTAGTCAAATCTATTTTCACAGAACCTACATAGATATTAGCTTGAACTCGAACAGGAATTTTATTTTTATCGGCACTTATCCATAAGGTCATATCATCTTCATCTTTAAATACTCGATCTACCACAAGCTGAGGTCTTAATTTATAGCACTTGATTTTACCCAAGTCTGTTTTAATGGTTTCTTTCCCCAAATATTTGAATTTTAAGTGATAGATTTCCTGATCTAAATAAATATTTATTGGAAAGGAGGTGCCCGGTTTAGTATGTTCAAAATCAATGGTCCGAGCATAATAAATACCGCTCACGATGTCTTGAATTTGTGCCGGGATATCCATATTTTTCTTTTTCCCGACAAGTCGATTAAAATCGTGATTATAGTATACTAAATCCTCATCCCTATAATTATCTTCACGAACATTTTTATAATATTTTAACGGTAAAAGATTTTCGATATCCATATAGGTTTCGAAATGATCTCGTACTTTGTAGGCCCAATCAAATGATCGATATGTTCTTCCAATTGCTTTGATATTATATGTTGCCCTACCATTTATTTTTTTAGCTTCATTTTCAACCGAAATTTCAATTGATGCAGCATTTATCCATCCATAATGAACTCTGTAATTGAGTTTTTCTCCAAAAGTGAATGCTTGATTCGGGGTTGAAATTTCCGCTTCACGATGGGTAAATCCTGTACCAATGAAGATTAGGATTATGGATGCTATAATTCCTCTCATAATAGTAAAGATACTCAAATTATATGCCTTATTCGTATAGATGCATAGAATTCCAACGCAATGTTGCTTATTTGCAAAGAAAATCATTGATTTATCATGTTTGAAAAGCAATTTCTTATTGTATTCCTTTCCTTTGGAATGTGCAATAATCTATACAGTCAGTACGAAAATTCATTTTTTGATAATGATAGATATGAATATGCTATTGATTCAGGATACTTACAGATCCACTTTGATAACTTAAGTTACTTTAGAAATGCAGAATACCTCTCTCGAGTGGATAAGGGTTCGACCTATATAGGGGTAAACCTACTACCATATGTGCAATATTCTATCAATGATAAAGCTCAAATATATGGCGGGATGTTGGTGAGATATGATTTTGGTAATCCTGAAATAAAAACGATAGAACCCTATTTTAAATTCACTTATCGTGATGTTTTAAAGCATAATATCATTTTTGGAAACCTAGATGGTACTCTTCAGCATAAATTGATCGAACCTTTGTATGATTACGAAAAAGTGATCACAGATCGCTTTGAGCAGGGCGTTCAGATCATAAAACCAGGCAAATATTTATCATATGATATATGGATTGACTGGCATGATATGATTTATTATGACGATCCAAAAAATGAGGTTTTTGTAGCGGGTTATAATGCATATTTAAATCCAATTCAAAATGAAAAGCATAAATTATCACTCAATACGCAAGCTATTACAGTTCATAGTGCTGGTGAGATTGATAAAAACAGTTCTCCTAATTCGGTAGAGTATAATTTTGCTTCGGGAATTGAATATAAGCTAACTTTCAATAAAAATACGTCCTTATTTATGAGTGGTCATGTAGCTTATTATGAAGATAGAAGCGATGTAAAAGTGAATGGATGGTTGGATGGAGTAGGACATTTAGGTGTACTCAGGTTCACACATCACGATTACCAATTTGTATTAAACTATTTTGATGGGTATCAATTTCAAGGCCCATGGGGGGAGCAATTATATCATTCGATGGGTAATAAAAATTTTCCGATTGCTCATGACTACAGAAAAATGATTGGAGCTCGTGTAGGTTATGAGGTAAACATTGGTAAGAATCTGGTGTTCCTAAATCGACTAGGTTTTAATTATAATGTTCATCCAAATAAACTGGATGTTACCATGGAGAATTATTTGAGATGGCATATTAAAACACTTCCTAAAAAGGTAAAATGGCTTTAATTTTAGGCGTGATCTACCGATTTGGACAATCACAATTTTTGTTGGGTCCTTTATATTTATAGTGACGTTTTGATTTACAACTATCAAAAAGGGTCATAATACAAATGGAAAGTAGTAATGCTAAAAATATTTTTTTCATAACTATACTGCAAACATAAAAGGTTATTCCATGGAGTTACTAAATTTGTCCAAAATCAATGAAAGAAACAATACAACTGATTTTGAAAGGGATGAGTATGGGGGTAGCAGAGGTTATACCCGGAGTTTCTGGAGGCACTTTAGCCTTTATTACAGGCATTTATGAGCGACTATTGTCCTGCATTAATGCATTTAATCCTAGTTTGATTGTCACCTATAAAAAAGAGGGTTTCAAGGGAGTTTGGACTCAAGTTGATGGGTTTTTTTTAATAAAATTATTGCTAGGGATGGTAATTGGTTTTTTGATTGGGCTAAAGATTATCGTTGGCCTTTTAGCTTCACATCCTGTACATATTTGGAGTTTTTTCTTCGGTCTAATCATTGCATCAGCTCCGCTGATTGCAAGGCAAGTAAATAAGTGGAGATGGTTAGAAGTTTTTTGTTTACTTGTTGGATTTGTTTTGGTATATTGGATTACGATAGCTGCCCCTTCACAAGGAAGTGATCATTTAGTTATAGTTTTCTTTTCAGGTATCTTGGGTGTTTCTGCACTTTTACTTCCTGGCTTATCGGGAAGTTTTGTTCTTTTATTGTTAGGGATGTATACTATAATAATGCCGGCGATTCAACGATTCACGCAGCATCCTTTTGGTCCAGAATTATGGATTGTTCTTATTTTTGGATTGGGCATGATTGTAGGATTATTTACCTTTTCAAAAGTGTTGGGTTATACATTCAAGAAATACCCCAATCCCACATTAGCTTTGTTAACTGGTTTTTTACTGGGGTCTCTTAATAAAGTATGGCCTTGGCAACAGGTTTTAAGTATGCGTATTAACAGCAAAGGGGAGGAGGTAATCCAGTTTAGCCAAAGTGTATTGCCTCAAACATTTGATAATTTATCATCCAATCCGATCTATGGAACTAATCCGTACTTGTTTGAAAGTATGGGTCTTATGGTTCTTGCGGTTGTGCTCATTTTTATTTTAGATAAGTTTAGTCCTAGTTCATGAGAAATTTTGGTGTTATAGGGGCTCATTTGACTCATTCTTTCTCGCCAGATTATTTTGCATACAAGTTCAAACAACTGGGTTTGAATGATTGTACTTATCTTCCTTTGGAAATGGAATCTATCCATTCAATTCAACGTGTTGTAGAAACGAATAAGCTGAACGGATTTAATGTTACTATACCATTTAAACAATCCATCATACCCTATTTAGATTCAATAAGCCCAGAAGCGGCAGCTATAAATGCTGTGAATACGGTGATTGTAAAAGCAGGCCAATTGCATGGGACCAATACGGATTATATGGGCTTTGCAAACAGCCTATCAAAGCACCTAACATCCCATCATAAAAATGCTCTTATATTTGGTACAGGAGGTTCCAGTAAAGCTATCAAGTTTGTATTAAAATCATGGGGCATCCAGTATATTTTGGTTTCTAGATCATCTCAAGGAGATTTCACCTATGATCAGCTCACTCCCCAATTAATTGAGGAACATACGATAATAGTGAATGCTACTCCTAGAGGGATGTACCCTCATGTGGACGATTGTATTGCGTTGCCTTTTGATGCACTTTCAGCAAAGCATATATGTTATGATTTAATTTATAATCCTGCAGAAACCCAATTTTTAAAAAACGCTAAAGCTCAACAAGCAACGGTTATTTCAGGATTAGAGATGTTAACTATTCAGGCGGATAAGTCTTGGGATATTTGGAATATGTGATTTTTTAGTATCTTGCAGACTTAATTCCATGAAAAAAATAATTTTAATCGGTGTCGCTTGTTTTTTATTTTCTTCCTTCTACGGTTGTAAAAAGCCTCCATTACCTGTTACAGAGGAAAATACTAGTGCGACTGATTCTAGTGGCAATAATAATGGGGGAGGAACTCAAGTAAATCCTTGGGTAGGAACATGGAATTACACCAAAATTGATTTAACTAATGGAACATTAAAGTATATGGGTCAGGATGCGGGGTCATTTACAGGTACAGGTTCAAAAATTTCCGGTGATGTAATTCTAACAGAGAATCCTAAGGAATATACGACTGATCTTGTATTTACTGCAGATATTGACGCAACATTTGCGGGTCAAAATCAAGCACAGTCTGTACCAGTAGATCGTATTCAAACAAAAGGAACTTGGTCTGAAAGTAATGGTACGATTACATTAACCGATGACAAAGGGAAGGATATTCAAATTATTTCAAGTACTACTTCAAAAATTGTTTTTACGGGAAACTTTACAAATCAAGTTGAAGTAAATCAGTTTATCACATTGGATGCAAATTCAGATGTGATTTTTACGATTACCAAATAATTATCTCTCAATTACACTATCGTATAACCTCTCATAAATGGGGAGAATAGTGTCTAATTTGTATTTCAACGATTGTATTTTAGCAAGCGATTTAAATTGATTTAGATGCTCATCCTGGAGGATATGAAGTGCATCATTAGCCATTTTGTCAATATCTCCAACATCACTAGTAAAGCCGGTTACACCAGTTATATTTAGTTCGGGCAATCCTCCGGAGTTTGTACTGATAACGGGTACTTCGCAGGCCATTGCCTCCAAAGCAGCTAGTCCAAAACTTTCTGTTTGAGAGGGTATAATAAATAAGTCTGCAATACTCAGAATTTCTTCTACAGCATCTTGTTTTCCCAAAAAAGTGACATCTTTACACACTTCGCAGGCCAAACAAGCTTCTTCAATAATATTACGTTCTGGACCGTCACCCACAAAAAGTAATTTTGCCGGCAAGTGTTTAGCAATTTTCCTAAATATTTGAAGTACATCAGGGACTCGTTTAACTTTTCGAAAATTAGAGGTATGAACAATTACTTTTTCATTATTAGGAGCTATTGTTTTTCTGAAATGTTCGTTGGGTTTTCTATTAAATCGTTGGGAGTCAATAAAGTTGGGTACGACTTTAATGTCTCCATCATACGTAAAATTCTTGTAAGTATCTATTTTTAAACTATTTGAAACTGCTGTTACAACATCACTCTCAAAAAGAGAATAACTGACTACGGGCTCAAAGCTTTTATCTTTTCCAACTAACGTAATATCGGTTCCATGTAGCGTAGTCACTACTTTCACTTGTATATTCTTTTTTTCAAGAATTTTTTTGGCCATGACTGCAGCTGCCGCATGAGGAATGGCGTAATGAACATGTAAAACGTCAATCTGATATACTTTTACGACTTCTACTATTTTACTTGTTAATGCACTTTCATAGGGGGCGTATTTAAAAAGCGGATAATTATTAAAACTAACTTCATGAAAAAACAGATTTTCTTTGAATGTGTCTAATCGAACAGGTTGATTGTAGGATATAAAATGGATTTGATGCCCAATATCTGCCAATGATTTTCCTAATTCCGTGGCAATTAAACCACTTCCTCCGTATGTCGGGTAACAAAGAATTCCAATATTCATGACTTGCAGTGCAAAGATGCAAGTATGCGAACTAACTACCTAATGTATAGGTAATTTAATCTTAGAATAAATTTGGTCCCAACCATTTTTTTGCGATAGTATAATCTACTGATTTTCGTTTTGCATAGTCTATTAGCTGATCTTCTCCTATTTTTCCTACGGCAAAATATCTACTTTCGGGATGAGAAAAATAAAATCCCGAGACGGCTGCAGTGGGGTACATGGCATAACTCTCCGTGAGGCTAATCCCTGTTTGATTTTCGATATCTAAAAGCTTCCATAGTTTTGCTTTTTCGGAATGATCAGGACATGCAGGATACCCAGGAGCAGGGCGAATACCACGGTACTTTTCTCGAATGAGTAAATCATTGTTTAGTACTTCGTTGGGGGAATATCCCCACATTTTTTTTCGAACATACTGGTGTAAATATTCTGCAAATGCTTCTGCCAATCGGTCGGCAATAGCTTTTACTAAAATGGCGTTGTAATCATCGTGGTCTTTTTCGTATTCTGCTACTATTTTTTCTATACCGACACCAGTTGTCACAGCAAAAGCTCCCAAATAGTCTTTTTGGGAAATGGTTTTAGGAGCAATAAAGTCAGCCAATGATAAATTCGGAATATGAGTACCCATTTTGCGCTGTTGACGAAGACAGTGAAATGTAAAATTTTCTTGGGGCAACGTAATGTCTCCATTTTCCTCATAGGCCTCAAATATTCCAACTATCCCGTTGGCTGTTAGCAGCTTTTTGGTAATTAGCTGGTCTAACATGTGTTGGGCATCCTTAAATAATTTTTTGGCTTCATTACCTACGTAAGCAGATTCAAAAATGAGTGGGTATTTACCCTTAAGTTGCCACGTAGAAAAGAAAGGGGTCCAATCAATATAATCACGTAACGTTCCAAGATCAAAATCAGCAAGAACTTCAATGCCTTGCTTCTTGGGCTGTGGTGGGGTGTAATTTTCCCAATCTATTGAAATACGATTTGCTTTGGCATCCATATAGGAGAGTATCGTTTTTTCAGATTGCCTTGCCGCATGTTGAATAGCTAGTTCGGTGTATTCTTTTCGGATTTGTGCTGTGAAGGTATCTTTTGTTTTCAGACCAATTAACTGACCAGCAACGGGAACAGATCTGGAGGCATCTAGAACGTGTACCACTGGTCCTGAATATTCGGGTGCCACTTTCACAGCCGTATGCATTCTCGATGTGGTTGCTCCTCCAATAAGTATTGGGATGGATAATGATCTTCGTTCCATTTCAGCAGCGATGTTTACCATCTCATCGAGACTGGGTGTGATTAAGCCACTCAAACCGATGATATCTACCTGATGTTCAATCGCAGCATCTATGATGGTATTGGTAGGCACCATTACTCCTAAGTCGATAATTTCGTAATTGTTACATGCCAGTACAACACCCACGATGTTTTTTCCAATATCGTGGACATCGCCTTTTACCGTTGCCATGAGAATTTTCCCCTGTGTATTTCCTCCACTTTTTTCTGCTTCAAGGTAGGGCTGTAGATAAGCTACGGATTTTTTCATTACGCGAGCACTTTTAACAACCTGAGGTAAAAACATTTTCCCACTACCAAACAAATCGCCGACGACACTCATGCCTGCCATCAATGGGCCTTCGATAACTTCAATGGGCTTATCCAATTGTTGTCTGACTTCTTCGGTATCTGCTTCAATATATTCGGTTATTCCTTTGACCAAGGAGTGTTTTAATCGTTCATATACATTTTCTTCTCGCCAGCTTAAATCTTGAACTATTTTTTTCCCATCCCCTTTTACACTCTCTGCCAAAATGATGAGATTTTCTGTGGCAGCATCATGCCGATTTAACAATACATCTTCGACAGCTTCAAGAATATTTTTGGGAAGTTCTTCATATACTTCAATCATTCCTGCATTTACAATTCCCATATCTAATCCTGCTTTGATAGCATGATAAAGAAAGGCCGAATGCATGGCTTCTCGAATGATATTATTTCCTCTAAAACTGAAGGATATGTTGCTTACCCCGCCACTTACTTTAGCAAAAGGAAGATTTTCTTTAATCCAACGAGTCGCATTAATGAAGTCTACGGCATAATTATTATGTTCCTCAATTCCAGTGGCTACGGTAAGAATGTTAGGGTCAAAAATGATATCTTCGGCAGGGAACTTTACGATATCTACTAAAATGTCGTAACTCCGTTTACAAATGTTTATCCTTTTTTGATAAGTATCAGCCTGACCATTTTCGTCAAATGCCATTACTACGGTAGCTGCTCCATACCACTTGATTTTTTTAGCACGTCGAATAAACTCTGCTTCTCCGTCCTTGAGACTAATGGAGTTGACAATTCCCTTTCCTTGAATGACTTTAAGACCTGCTTCTATGATTTCCCATTTACTGGAGTCTACCATAACAGGTACCCGAGAAATATCCGGTTCTGCAGCAATGAGGTTTAAAAATTGAATCATTGCTGCCTTCCCATCGAGCATACCTTCATCCATGTTTATATCAATGATTTGTGCTCCATTTTCAACTTGTTGTCTTGCGACGTCAACCGCTTCATCAAATTGATTATTTAATATAAGTTTAGCAAATTTTTTGGATCCTGTAATATTGGTTCGTTCCCCAATATTCATAAAATTGATATTGGGGGACTTAACTAGGGGTTCTAGACCACTCAAGCGCAAATAATTGGCTATTTTTTTATTCATAACTATAGGTTGAGGGGTGGCTAGGGGTATAGAAAACTTATCTTTCCCTTCGTGGGATAGGATGTGGCACCTTGACGAGGTAAAATTCAGGTTGCCAAGACTTCTATGGGCCTAATCCCTCAGTCTTTCTTAATAAGCACTGCAAATCAACATAAAATATCTTATAAATGTTCGTATAAATAAAAAAACCATCCGCCTTGGCGGATGGTTTTTTTTAAACGCACGTCACAGAATTATTGTCGAATCAATTCTACAGATCCTTCAATAGGACCTAAACCTTCATTTTTCTCACCAAATTTGAAGGTATAGTTAATAATATAGAAGTAGGTTCCTTCAGGACATTCTACCCCTGTATTATTAACTTTACCGTTCCATGATTTGTTGATGTCTGAAGATTCAAACACGGATTCTCCCCATCGGTTGAAGATTTTAATTTCATATTCATCAAGGCTTTCCCCTTCAATTACAAATTCATTATTAAAATCATCTGATCCATTAGGCGTAAATACGTTATATGGAACGAGTCGTCTCAAGAATGTATTAGATACAATCTGACAGGTATCATCTTCACATCCTTCAGAACTGACAGCCGTTAGACATACTTTGTATGTTCCTTTTCGTTCGTCCCAGTTGTAACATGGATCTGTTTCTTCACTGGCACCATCAATCAATGGGGGTGTTTCTTCAAAAGTCCATCGGTAGCTTGTAGCGCCTGTGGAGGTATTGGTAAAGCAGAATTCCGGTCTAGCAGAACTGTCTATATCAAAACTAGCTTTTACATCGACAACCCGAACAGTGATTGTGTCTCTATCCCAACATCTGGGCAATTCATCATATTCTGGTGCAAGAATGACTTGGTATGTTCCGGACACGGGGTATGCGTAGGTTACAGTGGTGTCTGGTACTACTTCATTGATTTCATCATTGTTGTAGCCCATTAACCATTTCAATCGGAGATATCGGTCATCCAATGTACCAGTGAATACAATTGGATCATCTGGACAAACTACGGTGTCTGATGCTGTAATTAAAACATCAGGTCGAGGATTTACAATAACTACAATTCGGTGTTGAATCAATAGATCTGGATTGGTATCTGGGAATATTCTCGAACAACGATTTCCAGTACCTGGGATTTCATCTTCCTGTATAAGGAATAACTCGTACGTTCCAGGTGTGTTGTAAACGTGACCAAAAATAGAATCGATGCCTGCAGGAGGGTCGTTGCTTCCGTCACCCCAAATGATTTGGAATTTAGGAGTGTTTACATCTCCTTTACTTGTATTTTTAAGGTTAACTAAATCACCAACACAGATAACAGCGGTGTCATTTATGTTCCAAACAGCGTTATCAAATTCAAATTCAGGTTGTGGTCCGGGGATATATATCGTTTGAATAATGCTGTCTACACATCCAAGTTCTGTTGTTACAATCAGTCGTACATCATAATATCCGCCAGAGGTATAGTTGTGTGATGGATTTTGAAGAATACTTTTTCGTGTGCCATCGCCAAAATCCCATTCCCAAGCAATGATTTTCTCGCAGGATAAATCAGTACCATTCGAACACGTATCCTTGGCAGCACATGGGTCTATGTATGTAGATGTATCCTTGAAGTTTATGATAGATGCACAATTTACAATAGCACTTCCGAAATCAAATCCAGGGATAACTTTAGAAACGTATGCCTTCAAGAAGGTAGTGTCTGTACATCCAATACTATCCTCAGCAACAACCGTAATGGTATATTCTCCAGGATCGGTATACGTATGATTCAGAATAATAGATCGCGTACTATCAAACTGACCATCATTGATATCCCAATCTGCTCGATAGGTCTCTTCATTTGTAATATATCGTGTTTGCCATAGTGGGAAATCGTGGATAGGATAAGTAAATGGATCCTGTTCTCCATATTGGTAATAACGCAGTGAATCTTCAATTACCAAGTTTAATCCCTGACATAAATTCTCATTTCTAACCCAGAAATCATTATAGAAGCCAACATTCAGAAGCTGCGTAGATCTGGCCTCACAACCAGGCGTGCTATTTAAGAATAAGGATGGAGCCATAGGTCCGCTTCCATTTCTATAGATGGTATCTTTTACCGATGGATTACATTCATCTGGATTAGTTATCACTGGGTATTTATAAATGTGACGGTATAAACCGGTGAGTCTATCTTTTCTTCCATCAAAATTGGTATCGAGCATTAAAGTATCAAATCCTTGCATGGACGAATCTCTAAAGTGGAGGATATGTTGTGTTTCAATATTTTGGAATGGTCTTACAGTGGTATCTAATCGGTAAATTTTATCACCTACCCGAGTTACGCCCCAATCTTTGGTTTTGTCAGAATAAACTTGAATACCAAATTGGAACAAGTCGCTAATTCCAGTTGTGTCCAGACAACCAAAAGTGCCATCACCAAGGTAATAGGGAACATCTTCTGCAGGAATTTCACTGTAGTTTAAACCAAGTAATTGTTCAAAGGCATCTTTTATCAGTTGATCAGTATTGGTTTTTATGGCAACTATTTTCCAATCTTTGATGATAGATGTAACTATAGTATCAAGCAATTCTTCACCCAATATATCGTCAATATTTCTCCTAACTACATAGTTATATAGCCAATCCTCACCGTTGTAAACAATATCTTTATCATTTCGATTTGGTCGTGGACCCTTGTACGGTTGGTAATATTGGAATTCTTCTACATAAATAGAGAGATTGGGTCCTTTCCCAAGTCCTTGGTAACCCCAAGCCCAACGAAGAGTTTTGATACTATCTTGGATAGGGTTTATGATTCTATAGTATGCGGTATCACCAGGACACATATAGTATTGTAAAGGAGTTGTGCTGATAGGAAGAGGATATACAATTTCGAATGATGCATCTAATGGCAAAATTCTAAATAAATCGGGGTAATAAAATGTATCTAAACATGCTGGAGGTCCACCATTTGGATCAGGTTTTCCATTTCCAACAATTAGTCCAAGAGCAAAAGATCCTATTGGATTTCGAGCATACGGATTACCAATTTCACCCGGAGAGTATCCCTTAACAAAACGAGTGCCTAGATTTCCTCGAATAGCGTAAGGTAATACAAACGGTATAGGAAGTCCTGGAGGAGGGGGAGCTAGTAATCCATTATTGAATGGTATAAATGCATTAGGATTAGCGAATGTATCTAAATTAACAGCAAACCACTGTTGAGTACAACCCGGTTTAGTCTCTGAAATATCAAAGGTTAAAATATAATTTAGGTTATTCCCATCAAATGGACAGGGCGTACCACTTACCCATTCTAAACCTTTGGCATTAGGTGGAATAAGCGCTAATGATTTTGTGCCAGTTGCCTCACACAATAGGGGGTGAATGGTATCTTTTTGCCATAATGAAACATTAAAACAGGTTGCTCTATCGGTAAACCATTTTTCTCGATGAGCAGCAGAATCTACAAATACAGCTTGTTTGACTGTTCTTACCAGTATGCCAAACTTTAATTCTTCAGTAACATAGTTGGACGGTTGAGCATAAGATGTGTCAGGCCCATTTTCTTCTATATAAATAGTTGGTATTATTGAATCCAATGAATAAAGTGTAAATTGTTCATCAGCTTCAATGATTACAGTTTGTGGACCAGTTAACGTTCTGGTACCTCCTGCTCCAGCTCCACCGCCACCTGGACCTTGGAGTTTAACAATATCAATGGTCACCCCTGTTGGTATCGTAAATTCCATATCATGATAGGTGACAGTCCATTGGGTAGTTCCTTTCCCATTGAGTGGATTATTTCTTCCTAATGAATCTTCGTCATGGTAGGTGGTATCTACAATGTTATTGATTGCTACAAACGTATCAAGCGCTGCATCCCAATAAAATTTTGTTCCATAAAATATGGAGGGTGGTCGTCTGACAATCCAATTGCCTAGTTTATTTTTGGGGTACCGCACTCCAGCAGGAATAGTTACACCTCGATAGGTATAAGAAGAATCAATGGGTATCGTTAGAATGGTATCTCCAGGCACAATCATGGTGTCTGCTGCGTAAATATTAACTTGATAACATTCTCGAAGTGGTTTATAGATACGTGTTTCACGATAAGGTTGCGTGTAGTTTCTACCCTCTTGGAAGGTTCGGTATACCTCATCCCAAGGCGTGTACCAATGACATGGTGCACTATCTATGACCCAATTACAGTTAATGCCGACATTCTTATTGACCCATGGTCTTGAGTCTGTAGTACATTGAGGAGCATATTGATCTCCCATATCCCACACTCTCCATACATTAGGTCTGAAATCTTTAAATTGAACTGCAGGAGGAATAGCGGTTTGATCACCCGTTCCTACACCACCTCTACCTGTAGGTGGGATATAATTAAAAATAAAACGTTTTCTGCCATTAACTCCAAAACGATAGCTTAAGTTAGGTGCTGTTGCATAAAAGTCTTTGTGCCACGTTGTATCATTACCTTGAATTGCAGCAATGGAATCTTTAGTAGCATCATAATAAACGCGATAACCGTTTTGTTTTATGGTATCGGTATTGGCATATACGCTATCGGTTAATAAGAAATTACCTCTAGGTCGTTCTTCCCATGTTCGGTATCTAAAGGTGTATTGCCCCGATGTGATGTCAAATACACGTTCAAATGTATAATCGTAATAAAAAACGATAGAATCTTCGTCTAATCGGTTAAAGTCATTTTGGTAAAATGAGGAATTATTGGGGAAACAAACGGTATCTTCAATCACACATTGAAACGCTTGATCTTCGGCAACTCGATCGAATGGCACTTCGATCGTAGATCCAGGTCCAATGACTTGGACAGTATCATAAACTGTAATATCACAAGGTCCAGATCGGAGTCTCAAACTAATCATCCATGGTCCTGGTCCATAGGAGAATTCAGGGGTTAATGTTTTATCGTTGAGGTTAGGGGGGCCTGCTGGTGGATTACCAAAATTCCAGAGGAAGGAACTTACATTGGCTCCATTCAATCCTTGTACAGAAAATGAAATAGGATTATCTGGTGTACACGCTGGGTTAGGTGTGGACAGGATCTTGGGTTCTAATAAGATATTACTAACCGCTGCCCGGAATGTAAATGTATCGGTACATCCGTATGCAGAGGCTATTAAAGTACCATCAAATGTGCCATTTTTTCGGTACATATGTTCGATAATACCGTCATTAGCTGGACCATTCCACCATTCAGTATTGGTTGATGCGTCTCCTTTTACAGAATCTCCGTCTCCAAATACCCACATAAAAGAGTCAACGTCGGCAAGGGGAACCAAAGAAACATTTTTGAATCGACCCAGTGTTGAGTCACAATTGGGGTTAGGATTTGGGGTGATGTTTTGAAATTCGATACCTAGTTTGGGATAGACGTATAAATAATCCTGGAAAATCAATTTACTTACACAGCCACTTGAATCTTCCGACTCGATTACTAAATCAAAGTAACCACCGCTGGGGTCTGTAATATCTACACAAAAACTATACGGAAAGGTTGGATTGATAGAATCTATACGAAGACCGTTACTAAATACATATGTTTGACGCACAATTAGACCACTAGGGGCTTGTGAGCTATCTTTAAAACAAAAAGAATTGTTTTTGAAACATTGAGCAGAATCGTTCAACCGTCTAAAGTGAATATCCGGAGAGGGTTTGATAGTGATGGCAATAGTTTCTGTACACTGACCAGCAAATCCATCTCCCTTGAAGGTCACGGTATAATTTCCTGCCAATGGATAATTGAATGTAGGTTTTTCTGCACTACTCTTATTGCTATTGTATCCAAAGTCCCATTCGATGGTAGTGGTATACCCGGGAGAATTGGCTTCAAATGCAATAATTTGACCTTCACAAAAAGTGCCAGAAGTACTTAAAGTTCCGTCAGTACGAACAACTTTAGGGCTACACTGAGCAAAACTAAATAGGCTGCTAGTTACAAGTACAAAGGTAAATATATACTTAAATACGAGTGATTTATGGATTGTTTGATACATAGATGGTGTATATTTTCGGTTTAAAAAGTTTGTAAATTTAGTCTGCTTCATGATAATATTCAAATTTATGGGCGTAATAGCGTGAATTTAATGTTTTTTATTTCAGGTTTTTCTCCTTCCAATTGATATTTAACCTTAGCAACATATTCTCCAGGAGAGCACTCCTGACCGTCATTGTTTATTTGACCATTCCATTTAATTTCAGGATTACTCGATGTGAAAATTAATTGATTATTCAATTGATTAAAAATCTGAATGTCAAATAGTGTATAATGTTTTATATCAACGGTATATTCATCATTTGTACCATCTCCATTAGGTGTAAAGACATTAAAAAATGCAATAGAGCCTTTCCCTTTGACACGAATTGTTATGTTTTGTTCTGTAGCACATGACTGCAAGGGAACAGCTTTTATGGTATGTTCACCTACTGTTCTCGTAGAGAAGGTAACATCACTTGAACGCGAAGCTATTAATTCATTATCTGCAAACCAATTGGCCTGAATGTTCGTGTCATTTAACTTGAATTGATAGTTGAAATTATCTAATTTCTGGGTGATAATGGATGTACTCGTGATAGAAGGTTGTATGGTTTGAGAAATAACCTCTTGTTTATTATGAAACTTCACATGAATAGGTTTGTTACTCTCAGGTGTGAGTGAAATTTCTTTTTTGTTTGTATCAATCAATATATTATTTATCAACCAGTCACCAGTCATGTTAGCTTGTAACGTTACAGTTTCACCAATGCATGGCGATATGTTTGAAACGGTGAGCTTAGCCTGATTTGAGTTGAACAAATTATTTGTAGGCGGTTTTTCTTCTTCAATAATCGAGTGGTTTTGAATTGTTTTTTCAAGAAGAGACTTTGCTGTTTCTTCTGAACGATTGGTCTTTAAGTTTGGCGTGTTTTTATCTAGATCGGGTTCATCTTTAGATTGATCTATATCATATGACGGACTAATTGGTATTATTTTTATATCCTCAACCAAAGTGTCAACGAGGATTTTTCCCTTATTTACTTCATGTATTTGAGTATCTGTTCTTGTTGCAAAATAGACCACACTAATAATGCTAGCTGCTAGTATAGCCATTTTTATTACAGTTAATGGATGAGTAATTAGCTTGATGAATTTATTTCCATGTGCGATATTTTGAGGTTTGACACCTAAATTTAGTTTATCAAAGAGATGTGCAGGAGGTTGCACACTATGCTGTTCTAGCTGTTTCTTTAACGCTGATTCAAATTCTGCTATGTTTTTGAACTTTTTCATTATTCAAACCATCCTTTTAACCAAATTTGAAGTTGTTTCCTTGCTTTAAAGAGCTGCGTTTTGCTGGTACTTTCTGAAATTTGAAGTGCGTCACTTATTTGTTTGTGTGAGTAACCATCTATTACATACATATTGAATACAGTTCGATATCCTTTTGGCAATTCCTTGATGAGCTCAATTAATTTATCGGCATCCATTGAGCTAACGGTCATTTCTGAAACGGTTATGTTGTCCATTTCGGTTAGTTCATTGATATCCTCATGCTGCTTTTGTTTTCGGATGAACTCGATACAGGTGTGAACAAAGATTCGTTTCATCCAACCCTCGAAACTACCTGCAAAGGAAAAGGTAGAAATTTTATGATATACTTTGATAAAGCCATCTTGTAAGACATCTTGGGCCTCGTCATGCGTGTTCATATATCGTAAACATATGCTAAACATTTTTCCTTTGTAATGATTATATATCTTTTTAAATGCAGTGTGGTCTCCTTGGCTACAAGCTTTGATTAATGATATTTCATCACTTAGTTTGTGGCTCATAGTAGGTTTACTTTATTCAAGATGATAAGAAGAAGAAAAGGGTTGCCTGATGATTATATTTTTTTTACGTGGTATTTTTCAGCTAGATATTCTTTCAGATTTTCTGCATAATAACCGATTGCCTCCATGGGCTCAATAATTTCTATTTCGTTCAGTCCCTCAAGTACCCTTTTAAATTGAATACTGACTATTCTTTGTTCGGCATTAGCCACAAATTTAGCGGTGAAAAGATGAAAGTTTAAGTGAGCAAGTTCTTCCATAAACTGTCCCAAATATTCTTCTGGGGGATATTCACAGATAGGGGATACTATTTGAAAAATGGCAGCAATTTGATTTCGATCAAAATATTGCCATTGACTACTTTGTTCAGGCTGCCATATATCTACATAAAGTTCGGTTTTTTCTCTCCTAAGAATAACATATTCGCCTTCATTTTCACATCTAATTTCTTCAGATTTTAGATTGAGATGTTTTTGAATGGTTTGTTCAAAAAGAGTAATTGCTTCTTTGACTTGCATAATGATGCGTCAAAGATACAGATTATGCATTGTTAAGAACTAAAGGATAATCGATGTCCAATTTTATTTTCGTCAAATTGACCTTGAGAATATGCCAAGTGACCGGATACAATAGTGTGCTCAACTGTTGAGGTAAATCGTCTACCTTCCATGGGGCTCCATCCACACTTGTAATGAATGTTTTCTTTTGATACTACCTCCTCTTTTTCTGGGTCAACAATAACTAAATCTGCAAAATATCCAGCTCTTAGATAACCTCTTTTTTCAATTCGAAATAGGGTGGCCGGGGCATGACACATTTTTTCTACAAGTTTTTCAGGTGTGATTTTGCCATCTTTAGCATGGTCTATCATCAGTTGAAGGCTATGCTGTACCAAAGGTAATCCACTTGGTGATTGAGCGTATTTATTCATTTTTTCCTGCCAGGTGTGTGGAGCATGATCGGTGGCTATAATATCAAATTTATCTTGATTTAGTGCTTGCCAAAGTGCTGCTTGATCTTTAGCCGATTTAATGGCTGGATTGCATTTTATGAGGCTTTGTTTTGATGAATAATCCGAACTATTAAATGTAAGATGATGAACACATACTTCAGCCGTAATTTTCTTTTCGGTAAGGGGTATTTCATTGGTAAAAAGTTCAATCTCACGTTCGGTAGAAATATGAAGAATATGGAGTCTTGCTTGATATTCTTTGGCTAAATCTGTGGCCATTTTGCTTGATAAATAGCAGGCTTCATCATTTCTAATTAAAGGATGAGCATCGAAGGGAATATCCTCTCCGTATTTATCTTTAAATAATGCAGTATTTTTTCGAATGGTCGTCTCATCTTCACAGTGGGTTGCAATAAGTAGTGGTGTTTGTGAAAAGATGCTTCGTAAAGTGTCTTGATTATCCACAAGCATATTCCCAGTACTGCTTCCCATGAATAACTTGATTCCGCAAACTTGAACTGGATTTGTCTTCAAAACTTCGTCCAAGTTGTCGTTCGTTCCACCCATAAAAAAAGAATAATTTGCAAGAGAACATTGGCTTGCTCGTGTATATTTTTTTTCTAATTCTTCTTGTGTTACAGCTTGCGGAATAGTATTTGGCATTTCCATAAAAGAGGTAGTTCCTCCTGCTACGGCAGCCTTTGCTTCAGTATATATTTCAGCTTTATGTATCAAGCCGGGTTCTCTAAAATGAACTTGGTCGTCAATAATGCCTGGGAGCACCCATTTCCCAGCTGCATCAATGATATGATCCGCTTTTCGATTAATCCCTTGCATTGCAATTTCTTCAATGTAGTGCCCTTGAATGAAAATGTCTGCATGAAATTGTTGATTTTCATTAATTATTAGCCCATTTTTAATTAAAATTGATGTCATAATTATGGGCAAATTTAATATACGCGTTTATGGTTTATGGATTAAAAATCAGAAAGTTTTGATTAGTCATGAAAATATAGATGGGTTCAAGATGACTAAGTTTCCGGGTGGTGGTCTTGAGTTCGGTGAAGGTGTTGTTGATTGTCTTAAAAGAGAATTCAGAGAAGAATTGGGTGTTGAACTTGTTAAATTATCATTACTTCATGTGTCCAATAGATTTATAAAAAGTTCTTTTAAAAATAATGAACAGGTCGTTGCGGTTCACTATTTAGTTAAAAGTAATCAAGAAATTTCAAATTATAATATTGTTCATCCTACGGGTGTTGGTAAGTTAAATAGTATTCAATTTGTTTGGTCTGACATTAATAAGGAATTGCACGATTCATTAACTTTTGAGATGGATAAAGAGGCTTTAGATTCTTTCAATAAATGGGATTGACAGTGCCGCGAGCATTGCGGGTATTTCCATCGCATCCTCGATAATTCACATAAAATATGTATGTTTCAGGGGGTACAGGTTTACCTTTATAGGTACCATCCCAGTTTTTAGATACACTCGTGCGGGAGTCAAATATTTTTTCTCCCCATCGGGAGTAGATTATAATGTAGTATGCAGGTTGAAGTACATCTAATTGGTAAGGGAAAAGCTCATTTAAATTATCTCCGTTAGGCGTAAATGCGTTAGGAAAAAACAATTCGTTAGGTAGCGCATTGGGATCTACGGTAACATATAAACTATCACTTCCAGTACAGCCAAAACCATCAGTAACCTCAACAACATATGATCCTTCAAGAATTGTTGATATGCTGGGTTCGGTACTCCCAGTATTCCATTGATAAGCAATAAATCCTGCTGGAGCAGCTATGAGTGTTGGAGAATTTAGACAAATAGTTGTGTCATTTCCAATACTGATTTCAGGTGATTGCGATACACTAATGATAATGGAATCAGACTTTAAACAACCGTCACTATTTTCGACAATTACCAGGTACTTATCGGCCTTGTTGATATTAATAATTTGAGTTGATTCTCCGTTACTCCATGTATATTTAACTCCATCAGGTCCTGCGTCTAACTGTAAATCGACTACGTCGCAAAAATGTTGATCATCCCCAAGTTCCAAACGAATAATCGAATTATCTATTATGAAGGTGTCTGTGTGAATGCAATGACGTTGTTTTATTTTGACCCAGTGCTCGCCTTTTTCATCAAACGTATTTACAGGAGCGGTACTTCCATTACTCCATAAATAGATTGCTTCTGGTATGCCAGAAAGATCAACACTATGGTTAAATTCATCACAATAAAATGCATCATCTACTTCAGGATGACTAGCTTGCCATACTCGGGTAGTATCTTTAACCGTACAATTGAGGTTGCTTGCGGTAACTATATATTCGCCGATGCTTGTTACGTTTAAGGTTTGTGAAAAGGTAGGGGGAGCGGTATTCCATGAATATTGAAGACCATCGACACCTGCATCCAATAATATATTTACAAGAGTGTCACATTCTAGAGTGTCTTCAGGCAATTTTAATGGAGGGACTTTGTCATAAAATAACTGGATAGTATCTTTGTATTTGCAGTTACCATACGATACGGTAGCAATATAAGTGCCTGTATCTGAGACTGTAATTTGACTTCCCTTGTCACCAGTATTCCAATCTACAGAGACAGCATCAGCGGCTCTGGTATCTAAGAGAAGGGAGAAGTCTTCGCAATAGATTTGGTCTGGACCCAGGTTAAATCCTTTTGTAGATCGAATTCGAACACCATATTTATAAGTATCGTTACAAATCGATGAAATAATGGTTAGCGTAACGGTATAATTGTCATTACCCGGATAAATATATTCAACGGGTGTATTTAAATCAAAGGTTGTAAGTGTATCACGTGTAGTTGTTGGGTCTCCAAAATCCCAGAAAAATTTGACTTTTGGGGTTTTATTGATGTTCCAAGAACTAATATTTCTAAATCGAGCTGTGTCACCGCATTCAAAAGCGTAAGATCCTCCAACAGCGGTTCCTCCTGGGATATTAAAATTAGCGATCACATCAAATTCACATTCAATAACCGTAAATTGATAATCACTGAGTGTGGCACTTAAGAAGGCACCATTTCGGTACTCTAGCACGCGAACTCCAACGGCATAAGTTCCTTTAACAGTTGGAGTGAGCGTGTATTGGCCAGTTTTTCTATCAATAAAACTAGCCGGGTTCCCAGTTATCTGGTTGTTAGCCGAAAATGAGGGTTCCCACGTTATTCGTGAGTAAGGGGGGGAGCTTGGGTTGTCTGGCTTTGGATCTGTTGCAGAGCCTCCTAAGAAGGGAGTATAAAATTCATAGACCAATGAGTCTCCATCTGGATCCTCTGCACTATAATCTAATGATAAGGGTGCATTTAAACATACATAGGTAGGAGGGGTATTTTTGAATCTAGGACTTGAATTAATAATATTTAAAGGGGGAATATAGCACCAATAGGTTGAGCCTGTATTTCCAGCATCATTTACATTATCAGTTATGGCATTTCTACAACATAATTGGTGAGATAAAATTAAACCATCCGTACCAGGATTAATATTTATAGTCCTTCTGAAAGTATATTCCACAACACATACACCTGAGGGTTCTTTAACACATTCATAATTGACTGAATTTACAATTTTTCGTATTCCATTACTGAGTGTGATAGTTTGAATTCTTGCATTTGTTTTGGCGTTGAATATTCCGATATATGCATTGCTTCCATCACGGTCTATTACACCTGGATTTGCATTTTGACAATCAAAATAAATTTTGAAGACAATTTCATATCGGGCATTTCCAACCCTATTGTAAAACAACTCTCCACCCACAACATGCGAAGCTTCGGATAAGAAAACTCCCATCAAGAGTAATGGTGTTATTAAAAGTATTCTGATAAATTTATAAAATTTTCGATATGTGTTTAGAGGATCCACCTAACTTTCAAAGTTATTAAAAATTAAAGACTCGAGCAATATTAAATCCAAAACGGATGTTCCCATCATTCCATTTTCCCTTGGTATCTGTTATAAATCCCTTCTCAAAAGGAGCAGTCGAATTAGTAAAAAAGAGTTGAAATACATGCCCCCCTGTCTCAATATCAAACCCTACTGATAATGCGTTCGCAGCGTTGATATCTAGTTGATTTGGAAAAACATGGAAGTATTCAATATTTAACGTGGTTCTTGGTGTAATTTTATGTCTTGCCCCGAAACCAAGCGCAAAAATGTCATTGGGTTTCTCATTGGATTCTACCAAGTTTTTATGTACGAGTGTTGGGCTTAATTGAGCACTAAAATTAGTTGAAAATTTACGAGCGACTAGCAATTGGTGGGTATAATGTAATCGACTCGTAAATTTATTATCTCGTTCAGGTTGCGCCCATTTAAGTGTATTAATGCCTATATGGCTTATGAGGACAGCAGAAATAGGTACAGACTCAGTATTTTGAGTTTGTGTTAAAAATTTATATTTAATAAATCCATCATATGTTTTTTCTACGGTGCTTCTGCCTATACCAATATTGATATTATCGGTGATACCGAAGTCTCCACCCATTCTCATCGTAGCTTGGTCCAGACCAAATAAATCGTAAAATCCTTGATTAAGAACACCAAATCGATGGGAAATTTTGAAATCAAATTCATTCTTAGCAACCGTTTCTATGCTGTGACCATTGACAATTCTATTGGTCTTGAATGTAGCAATTACTCGATCTGAAGTTGATGACTCATCTTCTTCTAGTAAGCTAAGTTCTTGAGCATATAATAGACTGGGCCAAGATAGAAGAAAGACAACAGATAGTAGATAATAAAGTATGATTGAACGGATTTTCACTTTACCATGTTCAATTTCTAATGTTGGTGAGTATAATCAATATCTATAGAGATTTTAATACTATCAGATATTTTTGGAGCAACCATTTTGGGGATAGAAACATTATAGTCATAGGGGTTTAGGTTAAATGTGGCTTTTGCATTTACTAAGCCATTTTTTACTGTAAATGTACCTAGTGTAGTTACATCCTTAGTTACATCTTTTATAGTAAGTTTTCCTACAACTGTTGAGGTATATGTCCCATCTTTGCCAAGATCAATAGTTGATATGGAAGAAATAGTTCCATCAAAAGTAGCTTTGGGATAGGTTGTGCTTTCCATGTAATTTTCATTGAAATGTTCTTGCATTAGTGCTTTTTTAAATTCAAAATCTTTAATCAAACAACTAAACTGAATTTTTCCATTTTCGGCTGAAAATGCTGTTTTCACTTTGTGATTATCTGCAGTTATATCTTCTACGGGTGTATGGCTGTAAAAATTGATATTTCCTGTGTTGGTTTTGTAGATTCCTCCACTATGCGTGGTGAATGCTGTAGCTATTGTAAATAGTAGGCTATAAATGATTGTTTTTTTCATAATATCTGTTATTCAATAAGTATGCTAGATGATAACACAACGTCTTTATCACTTAAAAGTTCTAAATCGTCATCTCCATTTAGCCCTTTGCAAATTCCTTTAACCTTGATAGTTGAAGATTCTTTTAGCGAATTAATATTGTTCAAATATTCAGGTTTAGGTTTGAATCCACAGCGAATAAATCCGTCATCTTCATTGGTTTTTATCAGTATTTGTGGCTCTAATTCATTGCTTAGATCTTTAGAATGTAAGACACCACTTACAACAATTATTTGATCAGAATATTTGATGGTTGCGGAATCTTCGTTGGTATCGAAATAGGTAAATAATTCGATTGCGGTCATTTCAACAGTGGCCTTTGTATTTAAAACATCTGTGTGTGGTTTATTAAACATTCTGTATACAAAAAGTAATATACCTAGTACAATAAAACTGATCGATAAGATGGTAATTTTTCTCATATTTTTTAATTGTTAGGGGCTCCGTTTGTGATCCAGGCTTCAATTTTGTTGATACTACAACTATCCATTTTCGGTTGATCTTTAGGCATGGGTGAAGCGTCTAAGTGCTTTATGCTTCTTAAGAGGCGACCGTTATCTATCCATATTTTAGTTTGATCGTATCCTTCCATATTTACGCCACCTTGCGTATTTAAGTTATTATGACAGCTGGTACAACCATAATTATTAAATATAGCTTGAACATCGTTCATGTAACTTACATCAGAGATATCACAGGCATTACTTTTATATAAATCTACTTCATTATCATAAGTGCAGCTACTCAAAAAAAGTAGGGTAGAGCAAACAATAATGGCAAATTTCTTCAGGTGACAATGCATATAACGAATGTATTACAAGTTTACAACTTAAACGTTGGATACTAATTTTTTGATTGTAAATATTAAGTAATAACTTTAAAGTGGTATGTTACCATGCTTTTTCTTTGGAAGGGTACTTACCTTGTTTTCTAGCATGGCAAATGCCTTGATCAGTTTAAGTCGGGTTTGTTCAGGCTGGATAACATCATCTATAAATCCTCGTTCTGCTGCTCGGTATGGATTTGCAAAGATATCAGCATATTCTTTTTCTTTATTAATTAGAGCTTGTTCCGGATTTTTTGCTGATTTGATTTCATTTTTAAAAATGATTTCAGCCGCACCCTTTGCACCCATAACTGCAATTTCTGCGCTAGGCCATGCAAAATTCATGTCAGCTCCAATATGCTTACTATTCATAACATCATATGCTCCACCGTATGCTTTTCGTGTAATTACAGTGATACGAGGTACAGATGCTTCACAAAACGCGTACAATAATTTTGCTCCATTAGTAATAATCGCATTCCATTCTTGATCTGTCCCAGGTAAAAATCCAGGGACGTCTTCTAAAACCAATAAAGGGATGTTAAAACTATCACAAAATCGAACAAAACGAGCCGCCTTTTGAGAGGATTGAACATCTAGAACTCCAGCTAGATAGGCCGGTTGATTTGCAACTATTCCAATACTTCTTCCTGCAAGTCTAGCAAATCCGACAACAATATTGGGGGCAAAGTTTTTATGGATTTCATAAAAGGTGTCATGATCAATGATTCCAAAAACCACATCTCTAATATCATAGGGAAGGTTAGGATTTTCAGGAACAATGGTAGCTAATTCTTCACGAATCTCTTGATTGATAGTATAGGGTAGACTCGGAACATCTTCCTCGCAATTTTGAGGGATATAACTCAATAGTTTTTTAATATCTTCGATAGCCTCCAAATCATTTGCAGCTGTCAAGTGAGCTACCCCACTTTTTTCGGAATGTACAGATGCCCCACCCAAATCTTCAGAAGAAACTTCTTCATTGGTTACTGTTTTTACAACATTAGGTCCAGTTACAAACATATAGCTGGTATCTTCAACCATAAGAATAAAATCAGTAATGGCAGGAGAGTATACCGCTCCTCCTGCGCACGGCCCCATTATCAGGCTTAACTGGGGGATAACACCACTAGCTCTTGTATTTCTGTAGAAAATATCGGCATATCCACCTAATGATACAACGCCTTCTTGAATACGCGCACCTCCACTATCATTCAATCCAATTACGGGAGCTCCGTTCTGGAGAGCCATGTCCATAATTTTACAAATTTTTTCGGCATGTGTTTCGGATAATGATCCTCCAAAAACAGTAAAATCTTGAGAAAAAACATAAATTAATCGGCCATTTATTGTTCCATAACCTGTAACAACTCCGTCACCCGGATAATGTAATTTATCCATACCGAAGTCTGTACTACGGTGTTTAACCAATGCCCCAATTTCTTCAAATGAATTTTTATCAAGCAGAAGATCCAATCGTTCTCTGGCGGTCAGTTTGTTTTTAGCATGTTGTGCATCTATTCTTTTTTGTCCACCACCCATTTGGGCTTCTTTCATTTTTTGGTCTAAGATCTCTCTTTTATTCATATTGGCTATTTTCTAGTTGAGCTATAATTTCATCAGTTAGTTCTAGATTGTGAAATACATTTTGTATATCATCATCTTCCTCAAACTTATCTATAATTTTTAACACTTCTTGTGCCTCAGTTAATTCAAGTTTTTTTGTGGTGGTAGGTAATTGTTGAATCTCAGTTGACATCGCTTCAATATCAAGTTTTTGTAACGTAGCTTGCATATCCCCATAATGTTCAAAGGTGGTGTATACGATTAATCCATCTTCCTCAAAAACCAATTCATCTGCACCTCCATCTATGAGTTCTAATTCTAATTCTTCAGAATCCCAATCTAGAATAGATTCTCGGACAATGGTGAATACTCCTTTGGTTTCGAATATGAAACTCAAGGAACCGTTGGTTCCCAATGAGCCATTATTTTTTGTAAAAATTGATCGAACGCTTGCCACTGTTCGGTTTAAGTTATCCGTAGTTGCATATATAAAAATAGCAATGCCATGGGGTCCATAGCCCTCATAAGTATACGATTGTAGGTTGGCAGCTTCTGCACCCGAACCTTTTTTTATAGCTCGTTCGATGGTGTCTTTGGGAAGGTTAGCCCCTTTACCATTTTGCACGGCAAGTCGCAGTGCTGGATTGCTATCAATATCTGGCCCCCCATCTCTAGCGGCAATCGTAATTTCCTTAATAATACGTGTCCAAATCTTGGCTCTTTTTTTATCTTGTGCAGCCTTTCGGTGTTTGATATTTGCCCATTTACTATGTCCTGCCATTAGATATTACCGATTTTAGTGTAGCAAACTTAATGTAAACCCATAAAAAAACCGCTCTATTTATGGAGCGGTTTTTTTATGGGTCTGTATGTGAATTAATGAGCAATAGTCACCTTGGTGGAGCTTACTTTTTCGCCATTAGTCACTTTAAGGATGTAGATGCCTTGATTGAGATCAGCGACATCAAAAGAATATTGATTGGGAGATATAGCTCGGGTACGATCGATGATATTCACAGATTTTCCAGTGAGGTCAAAGAGTTCGATGCTTACCGCATTGCTTTCCGCAAACAAGAGTTCAACGTTCAGTTGGTCATTAGCTGGGTTGGGATATACGGCAATGTTATCATGGTTGTAGGTAATATCTTTTGTGGATAATGTTACCCAATCCATTTCTTTCAGCTTTCCATTGTTGGTAGAATCGGAGTCGATTGCGGGTGTTGATCGGTTAATAACGTATGCTTCAGCAAGAACATAAACAGGTGTTTTTTGATTAATTGTTCCATTGATGGTGATATCATACACTTGAGATTGGTACGTGCCTCCAGTAGGAATATTTTGAGGTAAAATAAATGCCCCTGGATTACCTTGAACAATGTATTGTACTGGGTTTTTATTGATAATACCCCATGTGTAGATGATCGTATCAGCAGCCTTTAATTCACTCCCATTATTTTGCAAAGTAAATTGTAATTGGAGCTTAGTAGATCCTTCTCCATCCATAATGAAATCTGCAGGTTTGTCGATAGATTTCATCTCTAGTTCTACTTGTGCGATAGATATACTAGTTAGAGCAACGAGTAATAAAGTAAGTGTTTTTTTCATGTGTGTTTGATATTATTTATTTCAAATTTAAGTAATTATACATTTTTACTCTAATAAAAAGTGTAGGTCTTTAATTTTAAGGTTGGTTAAAATATTATTATCAATGTGTATCAAATCTTTTGAAAATTTATTTTTTTGGTTTTGGAGTTTGATAATTTTTTCTTCAATGGTACCTCTAGAAATGAATTTGTAGCTAAAAACGGTCTTTGTTTGACCGATTCGGTGACTTCTATCTCTGGCTTGAGCTTCTGCTGCGGGGTTCCACCATGGATCAGCGATAAACACATAGTCGGCAGCTGTTAGATTGAGCCCAACTCCTCCAGCTTTTAATGAAATTAAGAAGACACAAGAATCAGATTGTTTTTGAAATGCTTGTACGTATTGCTCTCGTTTTTCTTTAGAAGTTGCCCCAGTAAGTTTATAATAGGTCAACGATTCTTTTTTAATTGTTTTTTCAATTAATTCGAGGTAGGAAACAAATTGCGAAAAGACTAGGATCTTGTGACCATCTTGAATGCCTGTCCGTATTTTGTCAAGTAATATATCATGTTTGCCGCTATTATGAGCGTAAGAAGTGTCTGATAAAATGGGATGATTTGAAATTTGACGCAATTTAGATAAACCCTGAAGGATCGATAGTTTTGAGGATTTAATTCCTTTTTTTTTCACTATGTCAAGTAATTGATTTCGGTACATTGATTTTATTTTTTCATAGTGTTTTTCTTGTTCCTCAGACATTTCACAGTAGAGTATTTTTTCTTGTAGATTGGGTAAATCTTTAGCTACTTCATCTTTAGTTCTTCGTAACAAAAAAGGTTTTATCATCTGTTTCAGCTTATTAACTTGTTGCTGATCATCCTCTTTTTCAATGGGTTTTGCAAAGGTGTTTGTAAAATGAGTTAAAGAACCTAGTAAGCCTTTATTTAAAAAATTCATTTGACTCCATAAATCTTTTATAGTATTTTCTATTGGGGTACCTGTTAATGCTATTCTACATTTAGCTTGAAGTATATTGATACATTGTGTGGTTTTAGCAGAGTAATTTTTTATGTTTTGGCTTTCGTCTAGGATGACTACTTCAAAATGAACTTCTTGAAAAAGTGATGAGTCATTACGAATTAAACCATAAGATGTGATGATTAAATCGGTATTTTTATATGCATCCAGGGTCTGGTGTCGTTTGTTTCCAGCATGAATATGGACTTTAACGTCTGGGGTGAATTTGGCGCATTCGTTGGTCCAATTATAAAGCAATGATGTTGGAGTAATTAATAAGAATGGGTGCGGCGAGGATGCTGTTAAACTATGTTTTATTTTCTGAATGAAAGCTAATGTTTGAATGGTTTTACCTAGACCCATGTCGTCAGCCAATATGCCACCAAATCGGTTATTTTTTAAAAACATTAACCAGCTCAATCCATCCACTTGGTATGGTCTAAGCATTCCTTTGAATGCTTTGTGGGGTTTTTCAGCTTTAATTTCAACGAGGCTGTTGAGGTGATTCTTTATTTCATCTGATTGGATATGATTTAGAACAGATAATTCATATTTCTTAATTTGGTATTGATTATTTTTTGAGGAGGATGAGAATAGTGATTTTCCTATGGCAAACCATTCACTTGGGAAAATAAAAATTTGCCCATTGGCTAATCGAAGTTCATGGTTTCCTTTTTTCATTTCAGCTACAATTTTGCTAAAAGGCACTTCAAAATTTCCAATAATCACCATTATTTTTAAATCAAACCAGTCTATTTGGTCTGCAATCGTGTAGTTTAATTGGGGTTTATCAAAGTTGTATTCTTCTGATAATTCTTTGGATATGATAAAGTTATTTTTTGTTAATTCTGTATAGTGATCTCTGAGCCAAGATATGCATGAAGTTATGGTTGTTTCAGCTCCTCTAAAAAACGCATCCTGTTGGTGTATTAAACCAAAGGTTTCCAGGGTGTTAGCTTTATTGGATTCCCATATCACAGATCGCTTGAATTTCGTAAAAATAGGTTCATTCTTTTCCCATTTTAAATGGACATGAAATAGTTTATTGGGTTGGTATAAAAAGGTATGAGAGCCATAAATAATACTCATATTAAAACCATAAATTTCATTATGCTTTGTAAGTGAAAGTTGAGATTTTGCATTTTCTTTTATGGTATTTATTGTAAATCCTTGAGCTTGAACAGGTGCTGTTTCTAATAATGGTCGTATAAATTTCGTATAATACGTTTTTTGATTCTCAGGTTTGATATGAACAAATTTTTTGTTTAAGAAAACACCAATTTTGCTACCATCTACAAAATCATAGAATTTATATATTTTTTGATGTACTAAAATTCTAGCTGGTTTTGAGGAGAGAAGCAGTCCATTTTGTTTCATAAAAGGGATACGTTCCTCACCATGTTTTAGCGTAATAAAATAAGATGTGCCATTTTCATTTTTTCGAAAGTGAAATAAAACTTTGGTAAATTCTGATTGAACTTGAATAAGATTTGCAGCGGGATTAATTTCATCTGCTTCGTAGATTTGATTGGTATTTGGGTCAATATCTTCAAAGAATGATGAAATCGCCTGATCGATGTAGGGTCTTATTTTTTCTTTAAAATTAGTTTTATCAAAATATTTATAAAAGTACTCCTTGGGCCTTATTTTTTTCTGTGGTGAAAATTTCCGGACGATGTTCTCAAGCATTAGCGGATCTAATTTAGAAATCAGATCAAGTTCATTTTTGGTTAATTTATGATAATAGGATGCGTTCCCAGAGAATACTTTTTGATAGGTGAGCGATAATGTATGGGTACTTGTATATGCAACAATATAAGGGTGAATCATAACCCCAAGTTGCGGATGTTTGTGTATACTGAATACCAGTTTATATTGGGAGTCGTTTTGAACTTTCAATGACTTAATTGCTCTGATAAAACTGAGCAATATACGGTTAGATTTTCAGCTAATAAAATTTAGTGTTTAATCCTCTAAATACTTGGTTTCTAACAACTCTAAAATTTGATCGGGTTTTTGGTTTCTCCATGAAATGTCATTGAGTCTACCACCGAATGAAAGCTGATAATTGAGATGATATGTATTAAGTTCGTCAATTACTTGAGGTAGGGCGTTGATTAAAAATATTTCACCTTCAATTTCTTCTTTCCATTCTTGATAATACTCATCATTATCTGCGTGAAAGTTTAATACATTCTCCATGATGAGAACAAAATTTTGAATCCCACATTCAATCATTGGGTTAATGAGTTCGGTTTTGAGAAACATGATGTCATTATTGATTGCATCATTCCATTCGCCTATTAATTCTATGATACAAAATTGTTCTTCATAGTCTGTATATAGCATTTTGTATAACAAGGTATCGCTACCAAAGCTGTCCCATTGCGGGTGTAAAAGGTAGTTGTATACTTGGTTTGTATAATGAAATTCAGAATATTGATTTTTGTAATTTAAGGCATTGGGATCCTGCTCAGAAATATACAAATCTCTCCACAAGTAATAGGGCTCTATATTATGCATTGATGTCTACATTTGATTCATCAACAAGATATAAGGGTCGTTGTTTTACATTGTCATTAATACGGGCAACATATTCACCAATCATACCAATACCAAGTAATTGGATTCCTCCTAAAAAAACAATACTGATCATAAGTGATGGCCAGCCAGGCTCATATACTTTGAGGATAAATTTAGCATAAAGGGTGTAAATGATAAGTGATAATCCAATAAATGCACAAATAAATCCAGATATAGTGGCTAAACGGAGTGGCCAATTAGAGAAAGATGTAATTGCATCCAATGCCAGTCGAATCATTTTTTTATAGGTATAATTACTTTTGCCTGCATTGCGACCCTTACGTTCATATTCGATGGGTGCTTGTTTGAAGCCAAGCCAAGCTATCTGACCTCTTAAATAGCGCTGTTTTTCTGGCATTTGCTTCAAAGCATTAACTACTTTTCGATTTATAATTCTAAAATCACCAGTGTCTACTGGAATTTCAATATTGGTTATATAATTCAGCAACTTATAAAACATCGTTGCCGTTTGTTTTTTTAAGAATGATTCATCAGCACGTTTTATACGTTTTGCATAAATTACATCATAGCCCTCATTTATTTTATTTATCATGTCAGGAATCAATTCTGGGGGATCTTGCCCATCGGAATCCATTAATATTACGTATTCTCCTTTTGCAAAATCTAATCCAGCTGATACGGCTATTTGATGTCCAAAATTTCTACTTAGATTTATATATTTTATTTCACTATAATCAGTACTTAGAGATTTAATTATAGTCAACGATTCATCAGAACTGCCGTCATTCACCAATAGTATTTCAAATTTATTTAATTTGTCTTTGATGACATCATATAATACTTTCACGAAAGATTCTAATCCTTTCTCTTCATTGAAAATGGGTAAAATGATGGATACCATAAATGCAAATTAAGCCATTAATTAATTTAATTGTATGTAAACAAAAAGAGCCACTAATCAAATGTTACGTGTTCAAGTTTATCTTTTAAACGGATTTCTCAATAAATTCGCTAATCATAAACCTGTAAATGATAGAGAATTGAAACGTATTCATTTGATAGCAATTGGAGGTGCGATAATGCACAATCTTGCTATAGCGCTTAAACAAAAAGGTTTTCAGGTTTCGGGATCTGATGACATTATCTATGATCCAGCCAAGACCAATTTGGATAACCACAACTTGCTTCCATCTATGGGTTGGAATACAGATGTTATAACCTCAGATATAGATATAATCATATTGGGGATGCATGCAAAAGAAGATAATCCGGAGTTATTAAAGGCAAGAGAATTGGGTATATTGATACAATCATTCCCAGAATTTATCGCATCAGAAAGTCGTGATAAAAAACGAATTGTTATTGCAGGTAGCCATGGTAAAACAACAACAACAGCCATGATCATGCATGTGTTATCGAAACATAATCTCGATTTTGATTATCTTGTAGGATCCTCTATTGATGGTTTTGATCTTTCTGTAAGGATTTCAGATGCCCCACTGATCATTATCGAAGGGGATGAATATTTGAGTTCACCATTAGATATGAAATCTAAATTTCTTTGGTACAATCCTCATATTTCAATAATTACAGGAATTGCCTACGACCATATAAATGTTTTTCCAACATTTGATTTATATCTGGACACTTTTTTAAGGTATATGGATAGTCATACTGAAGACGGACATTTTTTTTGGTTTGAAAAAGATGAACATATTTCGCAGTTAAGTATAAAAACGGGTACATCAAACCAAACCTATAATACTCCTATGTTTAAAAATACCCCAACTGGGAGCAATTTATACTTTGAGGGTCAATGGTATCCTCTTTCAATTGTAGGAAAACACAATTTAGAAAATTTGTGTGCTGCTCAAAAAGTCTGTGGAAAGATAGGAATTTCAGGCCATGATTTTTATACTGCTGCTTTTGATTTTACTGGCGCTGGTCGTCGAATGGAAAAAATTATAGATCTTAATGGACAGGTTGTTTATCGAGATTTTGCTCATTCTCCAAGTAAGTTAAAAGCAACCACTGAGGCTATTAAAGAAACGCATTCGGGTAGGCTTTTAGCCGTTTTTGAATTGCATACATTTAGTAGTTTAACCAAGGATTTTATTCCGCTATATAAAAACACAATGAAGGCTGCAGATGAGGCAATTATTTTTTATAATGACACCATTTTTACGCACAAAAAAATGGAATATTTGGATGCATCTTATGTGCAAACTTGTTTCGGTGATGTAAGGATTATTCATGATGTAGCTCAGTTGCAAGCCAAAGTGAATGCTTCGTTCCGAGCAGGGAATAACATATTACTCATGAGTTCAGGTACTTTTGAAAAGGCGGACTTTTCCTTTAGTTAAAGTTTTTTAATTTCTAGCTCTATAGACAAATTATCAAAGTCTTTTCCTTCGAGGGTAAGGGCACGTATGGCAAAATAGTTGTCCTCTTTTTTAATGATAAGTTGATGTTTCGGATTTTTACGAATTAGATTAAGAATAGGGTCCCAATCAAAAAAGACTCCTCTTATGTGTTTTGCCTCATAGAAAGGAAGATTCTTTGCATGAAAATAGTTTATATCTTCAAATGCAGTTAAAGTATCTAGATACACGGTTACTTTTTGGTGATTAAATGATACCATTGGGAATAATCCCAAATCACGATTCTGAGTTAATGAATAGGGTATTTTAGAGTTTTTCGAGATAGAGTCTATTTGATAATGCAACTGGAAATCCCATAAATTAATTGGATATTCAACAAATGAGATACTTTTTTTTTCAGATAAGTTAAAATAGGAATAAAGAAAATTAGGATCTTTAGTGATTTCGCTTATCTCACCTTCTTTTTCGTTGAGAGGACCATATTTAAAACGGTATGTTTTATCGATTAACACATCTAAAAGTTGGAATTTGTAATACTGGTTGGAAGTATCATCATTCCATGATATAATATATACATCTTTGAATGATTCAGGGGTTAAGAAACTGAAATCACCCCACTGACCAATGGCACTTTGCATGGCATTAGGGAGAATGCGATCATATTTTGGAATACCTTGATTAAGAATATTTGAATCAATTTTATCGTATCTATTTAATTGAGTATTCCATATTTTTATTGGTGTAGCTGAGTTAGTGTAAATTCCCCATTCATGGGAAGAATTTTCAAATTTTAATTGCCATTTTAGATTGGGATTACGATTTAATGTGGAAGGATAATCAAGTTGAATATAATAGTTTGCTTGACTTAATTCAATGGAAGTATTTAGTTTTTGGGAATCGATTTTAGGTAAATATTCATCAGGTCTAAAACAACCGAGGCAAAGTAGTATGAATGATATATGAATGTATTTACTCAAAAGGAGGAATAGCTTAATTTTATTGTGAAAGATTTTGGATAACCACAAATGATATTTTGATTACCTATACGTGTTTTGTCAATGTCGTTTAGTTGGAAGATGTCATTTGACAAGAACGAAGATTGAAAAACATTATTCAATCCGAGAGATATATTGAATTTGTTATCCATAAAACTTCGTTGAAGTCTTAGAGAGACATATCGTATTCTTTTTTGTTCAGACAAATAAATCTCATTATCTACAATAAAAGATTTCGTCATTTTTCCTAGGAACTTAGATGTAATTCCAAAAGCCATTTTGGTATGGGGTATTTTGATAAATGCATTTAAATTTAGTTCCGGATAAAAAAAAGTAAGATTACCTGAGTCTCTGAGATGATTTACAGCATGCATCATAGCACTCGGTCTTATAGTAATATTATTAAGTGAGAATTGCATAGTAGCATAGGTGGTAAAATTCGATGTCTTGCCTTTAGAAATAAGGGTTTTATTGTTGCCAACTTGAGGAATGTTATTCTGATTAATAAGGAGCATACCACTATTTACCCATATATTTCCTTGATGAAAACTGATGTGTGCATGATTAACTTGTTTTTTTATAGGTTTAAGTAATATGTTATTATTGGAACCATTATTCAGAAATGAGGGGTAAAATAATTGAGTAAATGGGGCATATGAAACTGATGAATGAGATGTAAAATTTAACTCTAATACTTTTTTTGGGGCAATTTTTATTTGAAATTTAGGAAGTAAATAACTTCCAGACAAGTTGTTATGCCATAGATTTATCCCTCCACTTAAGAGTACAGTTTTTTTGTACTGATAAGAAATTAGGCCAAAGGCATCATAGTCATTATACGAAGTAGATACGGCATTGATAAAAGGATATTTGTTATCTCTGGTGTGACTTAATTCAATGCCAAAAGTGTATTGAAGTGGTTTGCTTTGAGATGAAATGGAGAGCTTGATTAATCCCTGATCATATCCAATACTTGGGATTCTATCAAAATTCTCGGAGGTGGTTTGTTGTCCTGTATGAAGATCTTTATCAATGTCTTTGACATCGTTATTAAACCTATGAATCATACCATCGAGCTGTATCGTGTGATTTTTGGAAGCCTTTAATTGTAGATATCCCCATAGATTATTTTTTTTAAAATCTTGATGAGAATCACTAACTCTTGATGTGCCCAAAATGATGTCACCTTTATTTTGAGTTTTCATTGAAGAATGATCACTTTGAACATGAAGTGTAATGCCAGGAAGTATTTTGTAGGTGTATTTAAGATTTATATCATATCGTTCAAAGGCGCCTATTACTGTAGATCGTAGGCCAGTCTGGTCATATAATTCTCTGGTAAAACTTCTACTCAACCCTATTTGACCACTGTGCTTTACATTGCTTAACCCCACAGAAACCGAGCTATGTAAATCATTGAGTGATGTATTTGTTACATTAACATTGCTCCAAATTGGTTTTTTAGGGATTTTATGCGAAAACATATGGATTGTAATAGAACTATTTTTTGAGGACGTATTCATCGGGGTGAGTCGAACTTCAATCCTTTCGATATCCCATAGAGGGATAGTTTTTAAATTGTAATTGATGTTTTGATCCAATGCTACAGGAAAGCCATCTTTGTATATGGCAATTGTTTGTATACCTATCGTACCATATGTGATAATAGTATTTCCCTGTTCTGTATACCTATTAAAAAAAGGAATTATAGCCATTGCCTCCTCTAAATTTTGAAGATTAGCTGTTTGAATATCTTCGAAAGATAAGAGAAATGTATGTTCATTATTTTGAGCTTGAACCTCTTGAGATAAATAGGTAAAAGTAAATACAAATAGCAACAAAAAAATGCGAAGGCAATACAATGTAATTAATTATTAAAATGATTGTTATACAATACAATGATAAATATCATAAAGAAAATAATAGGAACAAATTTCCTAAATCAGTAAGATATTACATCTATCTTACTTTTCTTTTGAGTAGAAATGATGAAAACAACCGTAAAAACAAGACCAATGATAGTTGATATAGCACCTGCTATAGAAACATCGAATAATTTAGCCGTATAAAAGCCAATAATTGCACATAAAATTCCAAAGAAACAGGATAAAATAATCATCTTTTTTAAATTTTCTGTTAATAGATAGGCAATAGCAGGAGGCCCAGATAAAAATGCAACAACCAAAATAGCGCCTACAGACTCAAAAGAAACAACAGTAGTCAATGAAACACCACCCATTAGAAAATAGTGCCAAAATCCAATAGCAACTCCAGTAGAAATTGCAAAATTTGGATCAAATGTGGTGATAAAAAGGCCTTTAAAGCCAATTATTACCCCCGTGATTATTATCAGTGTCAAGGAAAGTAGGATTAATGTTTGTTGGGGGATAAAAAAGTGATTCCCAATAGGAACTAACCACAACCAAACATACTCCAACTCTCCATACAATACACATTGTTGATCAATATCTGCATTTTCACCAAACTTGGATATTAAAATGATTCCAATAGCAAAAAGTAATGTGTAAGAAACACCAATAGATGCATCACTTTGGAGTCGTGCTTTTTGAGTGAACCATTCAATAAGAATAGTTGCAAAAATACCACTTGCTGCAGCTCCTATAAGTATGGGTAGACTTGAAGTCGATCCAGATAATAAATACGCGAAGAATATTCCTGGTAATACGGCATGGGATATAGCGTCGCCAATCATGACCATTTTTCTCATGACCAAAAAACTACCCACAATGGCACAATTTATGGCGACAAGACAAGCGGTTATTATGATATATAGATCATTCATTAATAGGGTATTTCACTTTGATGTGGATCTTTTTCAGGTCGGTCTAAAAGGGTGATAAGATGTTTTTCAATCTCTGGAGTAATGATATGTTCTATTCCCTCAGCATCATCATGTAAATGATCAGCTTCTAATTGAAAATACTTGGATAAATAAATTTCCCATAATCGATGCTTTCGAATGACTTCTCGGGCTGCAATTTTCCCATTTTCATGGAGAAAAATCATGCCTTTGACACGGCTAATTATATTATTTTTTTCTAATCGTTTTAGTGTCAATCGTATCGATTTATCCGAACTCTCTTTAAAGATATCTTGGATAGGGACACTTATTGTTCCTTCTTTAGAAGTTTTGTATACGATCTTTAAAATATTTTCATTATTGATTTTTATTTGATTAGATTTTCTAGTTTGCATTCTAGCAAAAATTCCTTTCTCTTTTCCGAAGAAAATAGCTAATAAAGTAAAACTAGATAATACAACCACTATCCATGGTCCTGTTGGCATAGAGGTTCCTGTAGAGCTGATAAAGACTCCAATAATCCCACTTATACAAGCAAAAAAACCTGCATAAAATATCATCTTAGGAATAGCATTGGTTAGAAATCGTGCACCACTTGCTGGTGTTATAAGAAGAGCGGCCATTAATACAATCCCCACGGACTGTATGCCAATACTAACTGTGATAACGGTGAGCATAGCCAGAAAATACTTAATAAACTTAACATTAAACCCAATTCCCTTTGCATACTCTTCATCAAAACTAATCAAACTAAAAGGTCTGATAAATAGGACAATACAAATGGTATTAATAATAGCAATTATAGAAAACAACGTAACATCATGGAGTGACATACTCGCTGCTTTACCAAACAGAAAACTATCTAAACCACTTTGTGCACCATTGCCACTATGTTGAATTTTTGTAAGAAGGACTATCCCAACTCCGAAGAAGACACTGAGTGTTAACGCAAGAATAGTGTCGGGTTTTAATTTTGATTTACTCTGAACATAGTCTACAATAGCTATGGAAATTAAACCTGAAATTGTAGCTCCAGTTAAAAAGTAAAGAGAATCTTTTACACCGGTTAACATAAAAGATATTACTACTCCAGGCAAAACAGCATGTGAAATAACATCGCCCAAAAGAGCTCTTTTTCGAAGATAAGAAAAGGTACCAACAGTTCCAGCTGCAAAACAGATGATCCCTGCACCAGCTGCCACTACCCAAAAGGTGTAATAATCATTTGAAAATAAAGTAGATATAGATTGCAAGAATATCATTTATGTCGAATTGGGAATTCTTTATTTTCTAATTCTTGACTTATTTTAGATATGGTCGTTAATTTACCACCATAGGTATCGGTGAGCACTTGATCCGTAAATACATCGGCTATTTTTCCGCAAGCTACAAGTCGGGTATTCATTAGAACTAAGTGATCAAAGTACGATTGAGCGGTATGCAAATCGTGATGAACAATAATCAACGTTTTGCCTTGACTTTTCATTTCTTTGAGTAATGCAATTATCATTTCTTCAGTTGCTATATCAACGCCAGCAAATGGTTCATCCATCAAAAAAAGATCACCTTGTTGTGCAATGGCCCTAGCGAGAAAAATACGTTGTTGTTGCCCTCCTGAAAGCTGACTAATTTGTCGTTTTGCATACCCCAACATATTCACTTTTTGTAAGCTATCGCTAATAATATCATTATCCTCCGAAGTTAATCTTTTAAACAGACCCCTTTTATGAAATCTTCCCATGGCGACAATATCCCAAACACTTGCTGGGAAATCCCAATCAATTTCCTGACGCTGAGGTACATAGCTAATTTTATCTCGAACCCGATCTAGTTCTTGATTATATACCTTAGTATAACCTGTACTGGGGGGTATGATGCCCATAATGGTCTTAAGAAGGGTACTCTTGCCACTACCATTGGGTCCCATTATTCCAATTACTTGTTTTTCAGGGAGCTTAAAGTCAACATTCCAAATAGCAGGTTTTCTTCCATATAAAACAGTAAGGTTGTGCGCTTCTATGATGGGGTCAGTCATTCTTTTAATCCTTCTAAAATGGTATTTACATTAGCAATTAGCATTCCTTCATATGTCCCAGGGAGCGTATTTTTATCGCCAAGTGCATCACTAAATAGTGTGCCACCAATATTAATAGTGTAGCCTCTTGCTTGAGCACTTGCGACTACCGCCTCTAAATTTTTATTGGAAACACTTGATTCTACAAAAATAGACCGAACTTGATGATCGATAATAAAATCAGTTAAATCTTTCACATCTTTTGTTCCATACTCAGCGGAGGTTGATACCCCTTGAAGTCCACGAACTTTAAAGTTAAAGGCATCACCAAAATATTCAAAGGCATCGTGACTTGTAATTAATATTCGAGTGTTATTGTCAAGGTGTTTATCCAAGGTGTCTTGCAACATTTTTTGTGTTTGTAAAATTTTTGTTTCATATGTTTTAAATTGAGCAGCTACTTGATTTAATCCTTTTTGTTTATCTAATTCCTGAGCAATGCCTTCTAGACCTTTTAGCCAAACAGTTGGATCAAACCAGATGTGTGGATCATGTAAATCAGATGTTTTGTCTACCCTTTTTAAATAACGATCCTCAATGTAGTCCCCGATTGCAAATACAGGCTTTTGTTTTGCTAATTTCTGAAGCATTTGAGCCATTTTACCTTCCAAATGTAGACCATTGTATATAATGATGTCTGCTTTGGATAATTTTTCAATGTCACCTTGAGAAGCTCTGTATAAGTGGGGGTCCACGCCAGGGCCCATGATGGATATTACATTTGCCTGATCACCTACTAATTCAGCGATACAATCACCAATAATTCCAGTTGTGGTTACTATTGTAGGTTGGTTATTTTGTGTATTGGTTGTACACCCATGTAGGTTTATTAATAGAATAGCACTGAATATAAATCTGCAAATTTTCATGCCACAAAGGTACCTATTTTAAAATACCTCAGAATAGAACGGTATAAAGTTGATTCATTAGAAGGTCTAGGAATGAACTTGAACATAAAATCGGTATACCTTTGTAACGGTTACATGAACTTTAGAATCTTTTTGATGTCATTGTTTTTTTTATCGGGGTTTTTTTCAAAAGCACAACTTTATGTATTGAAAAATACCTCATCAGATAGCCGATCCATGAAACCAGTTTTGTTTCAAGATTTACCTGTATTATGCGATTCCTTTCATACAATGTTGACAAGAAAAGAAGCATCTTCAATAAAAGACTTTGTACCAGATGTCAATTATCTGAAAATGACCTTTGATACTTTAGCTTTAGATTTTAGAGCTGACCAAGTAATTGTCAAACAGCAGATGATCTTGCGTGGTTTGCAAAGAGATTATCGTAAAATACAGAAGAAATTGGACGCTTTAGGTATCAAATTCCTCAAACTTGGTTTTGATTCAATTTCCTATCGTTATGGATCAGACGACAATAACAATAAGTATTGCTATGTAACGCATCATTATTCAAAGCGAAAAAATCAATTTACAATTTCGTATATTGCCATTGTATTAAATGATCATTGGTTTGTGGGAGACAAACTTGAATTAAAGATAGTAGAGTGAAAATAGTAGGATTTCTTTTTATAATCATAAGTATAACCGGGAACGCTCAGTCATGGGAAGTGAAAAATCATCCCAATAATGGTAAAATGGCAATTTTTAATAATAGCAAACAAATCAGTAGTTATCGTTTCTCTGAAGTAGGAGAACTGTCTCAAGGTAAAGCATTTGTTGCAGAAGGTGATTTATATGGGTATATCAATGAAAATGGGAGATTAGAAACGTCATATCAATTTGTAATTGCAACTAATTTTAAGGATGGTTATGCTATAGTGGGAGATAGTATCAATCAAAATATTCTAAATACAGCAATGAAGCTGCTTCTTCCCAGCCAATTTGCTCGCGTCAAATTACCCTACAACGGACTCATTCTGGTTCAGTCTCATGAAGGTTTATGGGGGGCTTATGACACGTCAGGCTCTGAGTTAATTCCGCCAATGTATGCTTTGCCACCGCGGATTTTAAATAAAAATAAAATAATTGTTCGCCTAAATGATGAATATGGTGTGGTCAACGCCCATAATGAATCCATTTTCAATGCATCCTATCAATATATTAGTCCAACGGGTTATGGTTACAAAAGTGGCAAGTATCTCCGATTATTTTAAATTTGTATCAATATAACTATGCGAAAATTCAAACAACTAGTATTTATTTTTTTATCTTTCCTTCTATTCTCATGTCAATCAAATTATCGATCGAGAATGATACGAGTTAAGAGTCAGCCTCAGCAGGTTTCTACCCTTGATGTACCCCAATCAGACCGAAATAAATCTACAGTTGCAGTTTCTGTTCATCAGTCAGTAGAAGAAAATCCTGTTCAGCCTGAAGTTGTTCTTTTACCAATAGAAGACAAGATTGCTCAAAAAATAAATAAGGAGAAACGTATAAAATCAATGGCACCTCGGGTTATTTTAGTTGAACCACGGGATTCTGTTCCACCCATAGACTGGCAAAATCAATATATCAAAGACCAATACCGAAAAGCCAATACCAATGCATGGATTTCTTTTGTATTGCTTGTGACGACCATACTAACAGGGATAGGCGTGTTTTTTGCCTTATGGGCCTCCTTAAAAGCGATTCGTATTTATCGACAATATATGAATCCAGGCGTTCCAGAATATTATGGACTTGCACTATTTGTGGCCATTCTATCTTCTGTTATCATTCTTGCTGCAATCGCCTTATTCATTGTGTTTTTATTTTTTCTATTTTAATTCTAAATTCCAAGGAATGCTTTTGGACCACCAATTTGTCACTTTATTTGTAGCATGTTTAATACCACGAGTAAACAAGTAGCTGTTGATTTAGATCAGGCGGATGTTCTTAAAAAGTATCGTCATCATTTTTTTATTCCACCGGGCAAAACCAGATCAGAACAGTTATACTTTACTGGCAATTCGTTGGGTTTGCAGCCTAAAGCAGTTCAGTCATACATTCAACAAGAGTTAGACGATTGGAAAAACTTAGGCGTAGAAGGTCATTTTCATGGTAAAAATCCATGGTTTAAATACCATCATTTTTTCGAAAAAGAAGCACTTGTGGTTGGAGCCAAGAAAGAGGAAGTAGTGGTGATGAATAATCTAACCGTTAATCTTCATTTACTATTGGTTAGTTTTTACAGACCCACCTCTTCTCGGTTTAAAATTATTATGGAAGCAGGTGCTTTCCCAAGTGATATGTATGCCATTGAGAGCCAAGTAAAACATCATGGTTTAGATTATGACGATGCAGTAATAGAAATTAAGCCAAGAGCAGGTGAACATCATTTAAGAACAGAAGATGTATGTCAGGCTATCAACGAGAATGGCGATCAGTTGGCCTTACTTTTTTTTAGTGGCGTTCAATATTATACCGGTCAATATTTTGATATTAAAGCACTAACCCATGCCGCTCACGCTGTGGGAGCTTTTGTGGGTATTGATTGTGCTCATGCTGCGGGAAATGTGAAATTACAGTTACACGACTGGGGTGTGGATTTTGCAGCCTGGTGTACTTACAAATACATGAATTCTGGACCGGGGGGTGTTAGTGGAGTGTTTGTGCATGAAAAGCATGGTAATAATCCTGAAATGCCTCGTTTTGCTGGTTGGTGGGGGTATAAAGAAAGTGAGCGCTTCCAAATGAAAAGAGGTTTTAAGCCCGAACCAGGTGCTGCAGGTTGGCAGCTAAGTAATGCTCCCATCATTTCGATGGCTACTCACAAAGCTGCTTTGGATTTATTTGACGAAGTAGGTATGGATGCTTTGGTTAAAAAAGGAAAAGCTTTAAATGCATTTTTAGAGCAAATTGTATTAGATGCTCAAGAATTCAATCAAAAGTTGGCTTTTGAAATTATAACACCCGAAGATAGAGGGTGTCAACTAAGTATACTTACCAATGAGAGTGGTAAAGCATTGTTTGATTATCTGACTTTAAATGATGTTATAGCTGATTGGCGAGAGCCTAACGTAATTCGGCTTGCTCCTGTTCCTTTTTATAATTCATTTATGGACGTATGGGAATTCGGGGAGTTGCTTAAGCAGTTTTGAGCTGATATATCCCAAATATAAAATCAGAGGATCGGGTCATTAAGTATTGATCTTCCATGTCAAATAATTGGCGTAATACTTTTTCTTTTTCTTCATCCATTTCAATAAAATGGTGAGCGATATCTTTCAGTACATGCATCAGTAGATTTCCCCCATAGGGCTTTTCTATGCAGGTTTCGAAATGCAAATGAATGCATGGTAAAATGCTGGACGAATCAATACATTCTGAAGGGTCTGCTAATATCATGCGTATAAGTCCGGAGCCGCTGTATTTATTTTTTATCCAATCGGTTTTGAATCGTTTTCGCAATAGCAACGGAATGGTCTGAATGGACTGATTGATGGCATCAATTTGATGTTTGGGATGTTGAAGGCGTGTTGGACCAACATATTCATTGATGACCAAGTAACCTCCAGGATTTAAAATTGGAATAATTTTTTCAGGAATTAGTTGAGCGAGATTATCAAAGTGATGCAAAGAGGAATGAAATAAAACAATATCAAAAGTACCTTCAAAAGGGTAATCCAAAATATTAGCACATACAAAAGTCATATTATGTATATCCTTTTTTTCAGCGATAGCTTTAGCTTCTTCTAGTCTATTTTTGGCTAGGTCTACACATACAATTTCATCAAATTGAGGATTTTGGGCTAGAGTAATTTCATGACTACATGATCCACTTCCAATTGAGATGAGTCTGATATTTTTACAATTTTGGAAGTAGTGGTCCATCATAAATTTCTCATAGGTTTGTTTTGGATCGCCTGTAATTAATGCATTCCAACGTTCTTTAACCGCTGGGATAATCCACCAATTGGAATGTAAAATAGCAGATTCGTCAAATGCACTTTTTGTTCTTGCAAGCTGGTTAAATGTGAGCTTGGACAATAAGAATCGAATGCCCCGTTGCCTACTTTTAGCAAGGATATCTAAAATGTCATCTCGGGTGATTAATCGCATCGTACTAGGGTAATTATGGTTTCAAATAAACATGAAAATTAATCAATCTCTATGGGAATCTATATCAAAAGCACTATTGAGCGAGAGATTGTATTTCAATTAAACCATTCTGAATAGAACCATATCCCTTGATAGTTAAAATAAGATGTTTGTTGGATTGTTTAAAACTATAATGCTGAGGCTTGAGTTGCACCATATTCATAATGCTTGCGAATGTTTTTTCTTGGTAGAATTCTTCACCTAAATCATTGTTAAAAAACAAATACAAATCAGTTCCTTTTGTTTTTAGTTTTTCAGCATAAATCTGTTGAGCTGCTATTTTAAGACGAATGCTTAAGAATAACTGATTGACCTGGGGTGGAAGTTTACCAAATCGATCAATAATTTTTTCCATAGCGAGTTCTAAATCCTCCAAATTATTCATGCCACTTAATGCGGTATATAAATTGATTCGCTCAGCAACATTACTCACGTAATTCTCAGGGATTCGAGCCTCAAAATCGGTTTCAACAGTAGTACTTACCTCTAATTTTTTAGGTGCCGGTTTGCCGTCTACTTCTTCAAGTAAATCCTTGTATTCTCCATCTCTAAGTTCTTGAATGGCTTCGTCCAAAATTTTATGATACATATTGAATCCTATTTCTGCAATAAAACCACTCTGTTCTGCTCCCAATAGATTTCCAGCTCCACGAATATCCAAATCACGCATAGCTACATTAAAACCACTGCCCAAGTCAGAAAATTCTTCAATAGCAATAAGTCTCCTTCGGCCTTCATCTGGGAGGGTATATAAGGGAGGTGCCAGAAGATAACAATAAGCTTTTATATTGCTTCGACCAACTCTGCCTCGCATTTGATGCAAATCACTCAATCCAAACATGTGAGCATTGTTGATGACAATAGTATTGGCATTGGGGATATCCAGCCCACTTTCGATAATAGTGGTAGCTACCAACACATTGTATTCTCCTTCGATGAATTGTACCATGACCTTTTCTAAATCATCTCCCTTCATCTGTCCATGACCTACAATCACATTGGCTTGTGGAACAAGATTTCGAATTCGTTGTGCAATTTCTTGAATGTCTTTTACTCTGTTGTGAATGACAAAGGCTTGGCCACCTCGATTAATTTCAGCATGAATGGCCTCTTTTAAAATCTCATCGTTCCACACCTGAACTTCAGTTTGGACGGGTCTTCTGTTAGGAGGAGGTGTTTGGATAATACTTAAATCACGGGCACCCATTAGAGAGAAATGTAGTGTTCGTGGTATAGGAGTTGCCGTAAGGGTGAGTGTATCAACATTGGCCCTAAACGCTTTTAATCGCTCTTTGGCACTTACGCCAAATTTTTGCTCCTCATCAATAATGAGGAGTCCTAGGTCACGGAATACTGTTTTTTTACTCAGTAGTTTGTGCGTTCCAATGATGATGTCTAGTTTGCCTTCTGCAAGGTTTTTTAACGTTTGCGCTTGTTGTTTTACTGTTCGGAATCGGTTGACGTAATCCACTGTACACGGAAAATCACGGAGTCGTTCTTTGAAAGTTTTGTAATGCTGTTGAGCCAATATAGTGGTAGGTACTAAAATGGCTACTTGTTTACTATCGGTTACAGCTTTAAACGCAGCACGAATGGCAATTTCTGTTTTCCCAAAACCTACATCACCGCATATCAGTCGATCCATTGGGTTGGGACTTTCCATGTCGGCCTTAAAATCTTCAGTTGCTTTGGCTTGATCTGGTGTGTCTTCATACAAAAAACTTGCCTCTAATTCTGTTTGAAGATACGTATCTGGTTGAAATTGAAACCCCTTTTCAGCTTTTCGCTTAGCATATAGCTCTATCAAATCTTTAGCAATATCTTTAACCTGAGCTTTTGTTTTTCGTTTTAGATTAGTCCATGCATCTCCACCCAATTTATTTACTTTAGGCGGTGCTCCCTCACTTCCTTTGTACTTGCTAATCTTATAGAGCGAACCAATATTGACATATAATAAGTCATTATTTTTATATTCAATTCGAATTGCATCTTGCATTTTGCCAGCCATTTCTATTCGCTGTAATCCTTTAAATTGACCAATGCCATGATCCATATGAACTACAAAATCACCAGGATTTAAATCCTGTAATTCTTTTAAGGTGATGGTGCCACTAGTAGAAACAGATTTACCAGATCGGGCCAAGTAATATCGATTGAATATTTGGTGCTCTGTGTAGGCTGCTATTTTTAAGTCATGATCAATAAAACCCTCACTCAAACTTTTATATATAGGTTGCAATTGATATCCCGCATTCAAATCATCAAAAATGCTTTCTAATCGTTCAATTTGTTTGGTGCTTTCTGAAAAAATTAAAGGTTGATAACCCTGTTTTTCGTATGCCTTAAAGGTGTCTATCAGTAGGTTAAAGTTTTTATTGATAGAGGCTTGAGGGCTCTGATTCAACTTCAATTTTACAGCGGGTCTATAATGCGTTTGGCTACTAAATTCTAGCACAACAGTCTTCGATATTTGCTCTAAAATATCTTCTAACGTGAAGAAAATTCGATCAGACACATAGTTTTCAGAATCTTGATTGGATGCTTTTTCTAATCCTTTTTCTAGGAAGGCTATGGCGTGGGGTAAGTTTATGGAACAAACGACTGGTTTTTGACCTAAGTAGTCAAAAATATGGGTGCTATCCTGTGATTGAATACCCTCAGATACATTAGGGACAACAGTTGCGCGAACTAGTGTTTTAGTACTCAACTGACTCAATGGATCAAATTCTCGAATACTCTCAATGGTGCGTCCAAAAAGTTCAAGACGGATAGGCAAATCATTAGCAAAAGAAAATAAGTCTATTATCCCTCCACGAATAGAAAATTGTCCTGGCTCGTATACGAAATCTTCTCTGTAAAAATGATAGGTATTAAGCAATTCAATGAGAAAATCTAAATCCACTTCTTCACCTACTCTAAAGGTAAATTTACTTTTTTCGAATTCTTCTTGACGTACTATTTTTTCAGCAATAGCTTCGGGATACGTTACAACAATTTTAGGTTGATCAATATCTGTCAAAGCATCCAAAACGCTTGCTTTACTCTGAATTTTGCTACTATCTGAAGTGGACAAGTTAAAGGGCTTTCGAAAGGAGTCTTTCCATAAAAAAACATAATTATGGTCGGTAAAAACGGTAAGATCAGAGTATGTATTTTCAGCCTGTTCAAGGTTTTCACAAAGTACTAAGATACTACGTTGATTTTTTTCTAATAATTTGGCGATTAAGATAGATTTGGCTGATCCTATGCATTGTTGAATTCCAAAACGTCTTTTTCCGGCCATAAGTTCACGTTCCAATTCCGTAAAAATCGGATATTGATGGAAGCGTTGAACGAAATCCTTGCTATTCACTTTAGTAGAACGCAAATGTATTATTTTGGTTAAAGTTAGGGTAAAAATTTATCGGTTTATTGAACACAGCTACAGGCTTTCTAATTGCAGGGAGGATGTCAGAATAATTATGGATAAATCTTTCATAAATAAAGTGAGTTAGAATAAATCACATTTCTATTTTTGTTGCAACACTCAAGCAATGTTAAATCATTCATACCTCAGCAATGCAGATGTAGATTCTATAGAGCATCTTTACGAACAGTACAAAACCGATAAAAATTCATTAGACGAAAGTTGGCAACGCTTTTTTGAAGGGTTTGACTTGGCTTATGGTGATTTAGGACTAAACTCTGGTGATGTTGTCTCTGAAGATATGTTGAAGGAAATCAATGTATTAAATCTCATTAACAAAGGATATCGTTCGCGAGGGCATTTATTTACCAAAACTAATCCGGTTCGTGAGCGAAGAAAGTATAGTCCAGATTTGTCTATCGAGAATTTTGGACTTACCAAAACTGACTTAGAAAAAAAATTTAATGCTGGCGTAGCATTAGGGATAGGGGCAGCAAAGCTCAAAGATATTATAGCTCATTGTGAAACAACTTACTGCGGGAGTATTGGCGTAGAATATATGTACATGACCAATCCCGAACAGATAGAGTGGTTGCAATCCAAAATGGAATTGAAGAAAAATACCCCTGACTTCACCATTGAACAAAAAAAGTTAACCCTAGAGAAATTGAATCAAGCCGTAGCGTTTGAAAATTTCTTACATACCAAGTATGTTGGACAAAAACGATTTTCATTAGAAGGATTAGAGTCATTAATACCCGCATTAGATGCGGCTATCGAGTTAGGATCGAGTCATGGGGTTCAAGAATTTGTTATTGGCATGGCTCATCGAGGCAGATTAAATGTATTGGCTAATATTATGCAAAAAAGTTATGCCGAAATCTTCAATGAATTTGAAGGAAAAGCATATGAAGAATCCATATTTGAGGGAGATGTAAAATATCACTTAGGGTATACAAGTTCTATTACCACGAGTTTAGGTAAAAAAGTAAAGCTAAATTTATGTCCTAATCCAAGTCATTTAGAAGCAGTTAATCCTGTTGTTCAAGGGATGTCTCGAGCAAAATTAGATAAAAGTTATCAAAATGATTTTTCTAAAATAACACCTATTCTTATTCATGGTGATGCGGCCATTGCTGGTCAGGGTATTGTATATGAAGTGATTCAAATGGCTGGTTTAGAGGGGTATAATGTAGGAGGGATCTTGCATCTTGTGACCAATAATCAAATCGGATTTACGACAAATTATACTGACGCGAGAACTTCTATTTATTGCACTGACGTTGCTAAAACAACTAAAAGCCCTGTTTTTCATGTAAATGGTGATGATGTAGAAGCTGTTATTTACACGATTAAATTAGCTCTTGAGTATAGACAAAAATTCAATTCGGATGTATTTATTGATATTTTGGGCTATCGTAAATATGGTCATAACGAAGGAGATGAGCCTAAATTTACTCAACCCGTATTGTACAAGGCTATTGCTAAACACCCTAATCCTCGGGAAATTTATGCTCAAAAATTAAGTGAACAAGGAAGTATAGAAGCGAATCTAGCCAAAGAAATGGAGCGTGAATTCAAAAAAATGCTTCAACAAGATTTAGAGGATGTAAGAGCAGATAAAAAACCCAAGAACAACAATCTTCCCAAAAATACGTGGAGTAGTATAAAATCAGGGACCAAAGCTGATTTTGAACGTTCGTTTAAAACTCAAGTGTCAGCAATTCAATTAAAAAAAGTGGCTAACGCTATTACGTCAATACCGGATAAACATACGCCCATTAAAAAAGTTACCAAGCTATATAACGATCGTAAACAGATGATTGAATCGGGAGTTTATGATTGGGCCATGGGAGAGTTATTATCATACGGGACATTACTCGAAGAGGGTTATCCAGTTCGAATGAGTGGTCAGGATGTAGAAAGAGGCACATTTTCACATCGCCACTCCGTTATTAATATGGAAGACAGATTAGATAAATATGTCCCACTAAATCATATTTCTAAAGAACAAGCTAAATTCCAGATTTACAATTCGTTACTATCGGAATATGCCGTTCTTGGATTTGAATATGGGTATTCAATTACGAATCCTCAAGGATTAACCATATGGGAGGCACAATTCGGTGATTTTGCCAATGGATGCCAGGTGATGGTCGATCAGTTTGTTGCTAGCGGTGAGACGAAATGGGGGAGATATAGTGGTTTAACTATGTTATTGCCTCATGGATATGAAGGACAAGGCCCAGAGCATAGTAGTGCACGATTAGAGCGTTACTTACAACTTTGTGCTTCTGCGAATATGCAAGTGATGAATTTGACAACACCGGCTAATTTATTTCATGCATTACGCCGACAAATCCATCGTGATTTTAGAAAACCACTGGTCATTATGAGTCCTAAGAGTTTACTAAGACACCCAAAATGTGTCAGCACAGTGGATGATTTTACCAAACAAGGCTTTCAAGAAGTGATTACAGACAACTTTGTAGATGCTAAAAAGGTAAAACGAGTGAACCTCTGCAGTGGGAAAATCTATTTTGATTTACTTCAAAAACAAGAAACAGATCAACGAAAGGATGTTGCTATTGTTCGTATAGAGCAACTTTATCCTATGCCAGAATCTCAAATTCAAAAGCTATTCAAACACTATCCTAAAGCAGAATTTTGTTGGGTGCAAGAAGAACCTAAAAATATGGGTGCTTGGATGCATGTATTGCGTTACGATTGGGCTCGAAATTTCAAAGAAATTACCCGAAGGAGTAGTGCTAGTCCAGCAACTGGGTATGCAGCGGTTCATGTAAGGGAACAACAAGCCATTGTGGATGAGGCATTTGATGTGTAGTTTTATATAAACCCTATTTTTAGTTGTCTTAAAAAACCAAATACTTTTTATAGTATACTTACAATCTATTTACCCTCAAAAACAACCAGATACCTGCCCAGGTACCCGCTAATATTTCGCCTAAGGGCATGGAAATCCAAACACCATCTAAGCCAATAAAATGTGAGATTATATACATCAATGGAATCATAAAAAGCCCCTGCCTAGCGAGGGTTAATATTAAAGCAGGCACAGGTTTTCCAATAGCTTGAAAAAATGCCCCGCCAATAAAACCTATACCCATGGCAGGCAAGGAAATAAAAATCAGTTGCAACACACGGGGTGTATGTTCCAATAGATCAGGATCATGGGTAAAAATGGCAATGAGTTGATGGGGGAATAGTGCAATGATGGAGAATAATAAAACAGAGATACCCGTAGTCCATTGAATGGCAAGCCATACGGATTGTTTTACACGTTGTCCATTTTGAGCGCCGAAGTTATAGCTCACAATAGGCATCAATCCCTGCATTATTCCAATAATAGGGAATGCAACAAATAGCGTGAACCCACGAATAAGTCCATATATAGCAATGGCATGTGATCCGCCGCTAGAACCCATTGTGTCAGCGAAAGCTACATGCCCCCATTTGTTAAGTTGACTGTATAATACTACGGCAAGCAAACTAAACATACTTTGCCTCACAAGCGTGATAGAGCCAATGGATGTAATTTCTTTTACCAAAGAAAAATCTAGTTTCAAAAATTCAGGGGTAAATGTTAATTCACTTCTGCCAGAAAGAAAGAACCAAAGCGTGAACGATCCACTTAAGATATAGCCCGAAGATGTAGCTATTGCTGCTCCGTATATGCCAAAATTAAAATGGTATATGAGCACAAAATCAAGAATAATGTTAGATACAGCTGGAATGACCATGGTAAGCATAGCTACTTTGGGTTTTCCTTCAGCTCGAATTACGTTATTGGTCATCATGGCCCAACCTAAAAATGGTAATCCGATCAAAAGAACATTAAAATAACGCTTGGCATAGGGCATGATTTCCGGATTGGCCCCAAATACGCGTAGCAGCTGATCTTGAAAAAGATACCCCATGGATACAAAAAACAAAATAAAACCTAAGGTAAGAATAATCTGGTTTCCAAATGTTTTTTGAGCCTTTTCTGTATGACCTTCTCCTAGAGCTCGGGCAAGAACAGACGCACCTCCAACTCCTATGGCCATCCCAAATGAGGAAATTAGAAAGGTGATGGGTAATACAACTGTTATAGCAGCAATGGCAAGTTCGCCTTCAGCATACTTGCTTACAAAAAAAACATCTACCATTTGGTAAAATGACATCACTAAAAATCCAATGGATGCTGGGAGTGACTGTTGCAGTAATAATTTACCGATGTTTTCGGTGCCGAGTTTATCGGATGTTTTAGTAGATTGCTTCAAGGTTGCGTGTCACGAAAGTATAAATTTAACCGGTAGTTAAGGAATATTGGAGAAACAATCAGAATACCTGTCAGCTAGATTACGCTAAATGAAAAAAAAAACGTTGATTTGCAGTAGTGAATTATTTAAGTCATTATTATTTCGATAGAGACGAAAACAATAAGTATTACAACTTGGGTTTAATACTCCCCGACTTAGCCAGAGCACACATTGCTAAGCTTCGTATAAATCCATACAAAAACATCACTTTTACCACCAAAGAAATATCATCCATCAATGATGGATGTAATAAGCATTTTGCCAGTGATAGAAAGTTTCATAATTGGATGACTTTTGTAGAACTCACCAATAAAGCGACTGATTTAATTCGTGAAAGTGGCGATAAGGATATTAATCGTGATTATTTCATAACCCATATCATGGTTGAAATTTTATTGGATAAAATTTTATTGGATAAAAATCCAACTTTAGCTGATGATTTTTATGCCATGATCAATAGTGTTGAAATGGATTGGATTCTTAAGTTTATGCGGTATGCTGGTTTGCAAGATGATGAACTTTGGAAAGGTCAACACCGCAGGTTTATGAAAGCTGCTTTTTTAAAAACGTATACAAGTCTGGAAAATGTGGTAGGTGCTGTTGAAGGTGTTTGTGCTAATTTAGGCATGATTGAACTCAATGAAGATCAACGAAATTTATTGATTGAAATTTGTGAGACAATAGAACCTCAATTGGAGCGTTCTATTGATGCTTTAGAAATTCAACTACTATAATTCAAATTACCATGAACCAGTCACAAAACAGGACAATATTTTTTGTGATATCTATTTTAAGCTTAACTGCTTTTGATTCTTTTGGGCAATCTATCCCTAAATATAGTAATGAATTTTTATCAATTGGAGTTGGGGCAAGAGCTTTCGGAATGGCAAATACAGTTGTTGCTTCTGTAGACGATGTGACGGCTGGATATTGGAATCCATCGGGTCTAGTCAATCAAGAAGAGAAATTGCAAGTAGGATTTATGCACTCTAACTATTTTAGTGGATTAGCAAATTATGACTACTTGGGTGTAAGTACCCGTGTAAAAGATAATGCCGCTTTGAGCTTTTCTATGGTTCGTTTTGGAGTTGACAATATCCCCAATACACTCGATTTAATTCGAAACGGACAAATAAATTATGATCGGATTAAAAGTTTTAGTGCGGTAGATTATGGCTTTTACGTTAGTTATGCTCAGCAAACTATCAAATCAGGATTAAGCTTTGGAGGAAGTGCTAAAGTGGTCCATCGCCAGGCTGGAGATTTTGCAACATCTTGGGGCTTTGGCATAGATTTGAGTACTCAGTATCAGTCCAAGAATGATTGGAATTATGCTATCGTAGCGCGAGATATTACTACAACATTTAACGCTTGGAAATATAGTTTTACACCTGAAGAAGAAGAAGTTTTCGCACAAACCAATAATCAAATTCCACAGAATTCTTTAGAACTCACATTGCCTAAGCTTATTCTTGGTGTTGCCAAAAAAGTTCAATTTGATAATAATTTTAGTCTTCTAACTGAACTTAATTTGGATTTGAATACAGATGGCAGAAGGAATACATTGATACAATCTGATCTAATCAGTGGGGACCCTCATTTAGGAATAGAGTGTGGGTATAAAGATGCTATTTTTATACGAACGGGTATTGGAAATATTCAACAACAAAAAACCCTAGATTTTGAGAATCAATGGACAGTAATGCCGAATATTGGTGTGGGAATAAAATTAAAACAATTGGTTTTGGACTATGCCCTAACAGATATTGCAGATCAAAGTGCAGCTCAATATTCTCACGTATTTAGTATCCGTGCATCTATAGATCCTAAATAGGTGTAAATTTTAAATCCTTTTCGATGGATTCAATCATGAGTCGAGCAATATTTTTTTGAGAGACACCCTCTATACCTTCCAAACCAGGTGAGAAATTATTCCACTGTTGTTATCATTTCCAGTTGGAGACACAAAGTAATTTGCTGCATGAGTAGCAGTGTTAAGACTTAATATAAAAACAATAAAACTAGATGTAAATAAATTTTTCATAATCATGACATCCCTATTTCAAGCGGGGATTTGTACTTATACAAATATTACATTACTTTTTTATTAAATTAGAATACTTAGCCATAAACTTCTCTACTTTAGGGCGAATGACAAGACTACAATAGCTATTGGTGGTGGCATTATTGGAGTAATAATTTTGATGATAATCTTCAGCTTTACTGTAATTATATAAAGCCTCAATCGATGTAACAATCGGGTCATCCCATAAATTACTATCCTTGATTTTTTGGGTAACTTGTTCTGCAATAATTTGTTGTTCGTCAGAGTTGTAAAAAATAACGGATCGATACTGATCTCCAACATCATTTCCTTGACGGTTTAATGTGGTTGGGTCATGCACATGGTAAAAAATATCTATAAGTGTTTCTGTAGAAATAATGGAAGGGTTATAGGTAATTTGTGCTACTTCGACAGCACCAGTGTTTCCGTCACATACCATTTTATAGGTTGGATTCTTAATCTTACCACCGGCATAGCCACTTTCTACGTGGGATACGCCTTTTAATTTTTGAAATAATACTTCAACACACCAAAAACATCCTGCACCTAAAGTAATCGTTTCTAGTGATGTAATGGTAGACGGGAGTTTGTCTCCTTCTTCATAAAATTGTAATGATATACTATTTACGCAATGTCTCGTATTTTTTTTTGTTAATTGTTCTCCCTCAAAAACATGCCCCAGATGTCCATCACAGTTGCTGCAAATGATTTCTGTTCTTCGACCATCGGCATCGATTACTCGCTTAACGGCACCCTGGATTTCGTCATCAAAACTAGGCCAACCGCAGTTACTTTTAAATTTATCGGAAGATGTGTATAACGGTTGATTACACTGTCTACATACGTAGGTGCCCTTTTTATAATGGTTGTTATACTCGCCGGTATTCGGATATTCTGTTCCTTTTTCAAGGATCACACGTTTTTCAGATTCGGTTAGGGGATTAAATGGCATGGTATTTTTGTGATCTAGGTTAATATCGGATGAATTTTTATCTATTTGAGCATTGCAAGAAATAACTAAAAATAGAAATAACATAAGATGAATATGTTTCATACTTATATATACGAATGAGCACCCTGTTTTGATTTATTTGTAATGATTTTAATTTTATTGCTTTACCATTTCAAAAATTAAAAAATCAACTGACAAGTTACCTTTGTAATAACATTAAGATGAGTGTAACATGAAATTGCATAATACAATTAATGGGGAAGAATTAAAGGAAAAAATTAGGAACAGTCAGGAATCTCGGGCTACTATCTCCTTTTATAAATACGCAAAAATTGCGAATCCTCAACTATTTAGAGACCACCTTTTTTTTTATTGGAGTAAATTACAAGTCCTGGGTAGAATATATGTGGCTAAGGAAGGAATCAATGCGCAAATAAGTGTCCCCACCGAAAATATAGGTGCTTTTAAAGCGAATCTAGATTCTATATCTTTCCTAGAAAACATTCGCCTGAATTATGCGGTAGAGGATAATGGAAAATCATTTTTTAAGTTAGCCATTAAAGTTCGGGATAAGATTGTAGCGGATGGATTAAATGATGATCTTTTTGATGTTTCTACACCAGGAAATTACCTTCAAGTAGAGGAATTTAATGCTTTGACAGATCAAGAAGATACGATACTTATTGATATGCGAAATCATTACGAAAGTGAAGTAGGTTATTTTGAGGGTGCTTGGTGTCCAGATGTAGATACATTTAGAGACCAACTGCCACTAGTTATAGACGAATTATCAGATAAAAAAGATAAGCCCATTGTCATGTATTGTACGGGTGGTATTCGGTGTGAGAAAGCAAGTGCTTATCTCAAGCACAAAGGGTTTAGAGACGTATATCACTTAGAAGGTGGGATTATTAAATATGCCAGAGATGCCAAACAGTTGGGTGTGCGAAATAAATTTATTGGTAAAAATTTTGTTTTTGATGATCGTCTCAATGAGCGGATTACCAACGATATCATCGCTCATTGTCATCAGTGTGGAGAACCATTTGATCATCACACAAATTGTTTAAATAAAGCATGTAATTTATTGTTTATTCAATGTCCCCAATGTGCGGAGAAGTATTCCCGAACTTGTTCTGAAACTTGTCAGTATATAGCCTCATTACCAGAAGATGAACAAAAAGAACTTCGCAAAGGGAAAGACACCGGTGTTAGAATATTCAGTAAAGGACGTTTCAAGAATTAGCCGAAGGCTGTTATCGGTACATAACAGCATCAATTGCATCAACAACTCGCTTTAAATTAGGTAACCATGTTTCAACTAAAGTTGCAGCATAGGGTAGTGGGGTGTCTAGTGTTGTTACTCGTTTGATTGGGGCATCAAGATGATCAAAGACCATTTGACTCATCATGTAGCTTATTTCAGAGGATATAGAAGCTAATGGCCACGCTTCTTCAAGTACTACACATCGATTTGTTTTTTTAATACTTTCAGCAACAGTATGGTAATCAATAGGCCTTACAGACTGTAAATCGATGAGTTCTACATCGATGCCTTTCTCAGCCAATACTTTTACAGATTCTTCTGCAACACGCATCATTTTCCCAAAAGAAACTAAAGTTACATCGGTGCCTGATTTTTGAATATTCGCTTGTCCTAATGGAATGTAATATTCTTCTTCAGGAACTTCATGTTTTAAGCCGTACATCTGCTCACTTTCCATAAAAATTACAGGATCAGGATCGATAATGGCGGATTTTAACAACCCTTTGGCGTTGTATGCATTGGACAATACAGCAACTTTAAGCCCGGGACAATTGGCATACCAGTTTTCAAATGCTTGTGAGTGTTGAGCTCCCAATTGACCAGCGCTTCCTGTAGGGCCTCTAAAAACCATAGGGCATGTAAATTGACCACCACTCATACTATTCATTTTTGCAGCGGCATTGATTACTTGATCAATGGCTACTAAACTAAAATTGAATGTCATGAATTCAACAATCGGTTTTAGTCCGTTCATGGCAGCTCCTGTAGCTATACCCGCAAAACCAAGTTCTGCGATGGGTGTATCAATAATTCGTTTATCTCCAAACTCGTCAAGCATCCCTTGACTTACTTTATACGCTCCATTATATTCAGCTACCTCTTCGCCCATCAAAAGGATATTCTCATCCTTTCTCATCTCTTCATTCATTGCTTCTCGGAGGGCTTCGCGTATTTGAAGTTGTCTTGCCATAATTCTATTTGATTAAATGTTTGCAAAAATAAGATTATAAATAAGTAATGGACTTTCAATGGACACCTTTTTTAGACGTCAAATATTAGAATCCTATGTTCTCAATAAATAGTTACTGATGGGATATCCAGAATAATGTGTAAATCAGTTTATTTTGAGCAGCAACCTTTCTTTTTTTCTGTGCTACAAGCTTGTTTTTCCTTCGTATCGCAAGCTTTTTGTGGTGTTTTTGCACAACACCCTTTTTGGGTAGATGAACTGCATGCCTTTACTGGTTTTTTAGGTTGACAACAAGCTGGAAGTTTTGCTTGTTTATCTGGATTTGCACTAACTTTTTCTGTTGCGTGACCCACATTTCCAACAGCAGCATGAATTTCTTCTAAGGTTATTTTATTGTCGTTGAATCTGACGGTTATCAGTTTAGTTTCAGGATCCCATTCTGCAAATGTTACACCTGAGATGTCCAATGATTTTTCTATTCTGTCCTTACAAAGTTGGCAGTTTCCGTCTATTTTAAATGTAGTAGTAACATTCTTGGCAAATAATGAGTTAGCAAATAAAAATAATGCGATAATGATGATATTTTTCATGATAAATTAATGGTTAAAATGGTGATTTATATTTTTCGTTTGTTAATAATTTTTCGTCTGTTAATGTTTTCATAAAGGCGATGAGTGCTTTTTTATGAGTTGGACTCAAATATACGGAATCTTTTAGCGCATGCATATTGGGGGCATTTGAAAAATCAACAGCACTGGATGCATTCATGTCACTTAGGTAAAATTGTACCACTTCCTCAAGCGTCTCAAAGCGTCCATCATGCATGTATGGAGCCGTTTTTTCTACATTGCGCAATGAAGGTGTCTTAAACTTAAATTCATCTCTTCTAACTCCAGTAAATTCTGCTAATCCAAGATCTCCATTGCCTGATAATCCATTGCTTAAAAATTCTCTACGCATGAATAGACTATTCCCATGGCAATGAAAACAGTCGGCACCAAAATTTTGTGGATCATTTGGGTCTGCTTCCTCCTGTATAGGTATGGCTTCTGAGTTAAAGATTACTTGACCGATTTTTTCTTCAGGTGTAAATGTTTCGATTCCTAACATGACGCGATCAAATTTTGAATCTGCGGAAACGATAGAAAACATAAATTGCTCAAGTGCTTTACCTATTATTTCTTCATTTAATTCTTCTTCTCCAAAAGCTTTTTTTACTTGTTCTTTATAACTATTAGATCGATTAATCTTATACAATACATGATCAATGGTCTCATTCATCTCTGTTGCATCGATAATGGGTAATATGGCTTGATGACGAAGAATATCTGCTCTTCCATCCCAAAAAAAGCCGTCCAAATGCCACATAAGATTGTAAATAGGCATGGAATTTCTTTTGCCTGTAATGCCTTCAATTCCGGTACTAAATTGAAGCCCGTTATCGGTGAATGCATTGGACTGATTGTGGCATGAATTACAGCTTTGTGTACTATCTGCGCTCAGAATTGGGTCGTAAAACAGCATTCTCCCAAGCAATACTCCCTCTTCAGTTAATGGATTGTCCGAGGGTATTCTTGGAGGAGGTAGCAAAGTCCGATCATAATCAAAGGCATAGGGAGTAGTTTGATAGGGATTATCCGGGATTTCATTGATTACATCTTTACAAGCAAATATGCCGAGCGTAATGAGCGATATGATCAATAATTTCTTCATTTTATTCTATAACGGATTCTAATAAAAATACAGTACTTAAATTTTCGAAGAGTTTTAAAGTTACGGGATCATCAATACTGTGAGTACTTGATCCATCATTTGCAATGCTATAGGTATTGGGATTAATAAATAGTTCTTCTACTTTAAAATTAAGTTGAGCATTCAATGATTTTTCATTTTTGGTAAATGATAAGGGAAGTTCAATATCCACTCTATTCTTAGTGCCGGCTAAATGGAATAAAAAGCTTTTGTTATTGACCAGTGTTTTTCCTTCAATTGCAGTAAAAATGTAGCCGCCTTGCCAGTTCCAATGGAGTGAATTGTTTATGGCTGCTAATGGATGATCAGAAACATATTTATTGGGATCGCCATGGTTGGTAGCTGAGTCCAATCCAATTGAAAACCCAATACCTTGGTAATTCCCTTTTTTAATATTAGAGAGAAGTAAGCTTGGATTTGAGCTTCTTAAATCAACATAATGGTAGGTGTTGTCCACGAATAATTTGCTGCCATCTTCTTGAATTAAATAAAAATTGGAGAGTATATATGCCAATCTGCTGAACCTAACTACTTCAGAACTAGGGATAATATAATCGTTATCTAATTCAAATGAATCTGCATTGAATGTATGGTTTATTTGGAGAGTGATGCTCGGATTCTCTGGTGCAGATTCAGGCACAGGTTCTGGAATTTCACTAGTACATCCTGGCCCAACAAAGATTAGGACACTTATTATTAAGGGTATGTAAAAGAATGTTTTTTTCATCTTTAATTTAAAATAGCATAAGTAATGCCATAATCAGCATGATAGCATCTTCTATGATTGTTACATAACTCATGGGGAGATTAAAAACAGTTCCTAAGCATGCACATTGTATTTCAGATTTACTCAATACGGATCGAATAACACCAATTATACTTACAAACATAATAATTGCAGTGATACTATTTGTTATAGTGTAGTCATAAAAAAACAGATAAGCAAATCCCAATAGTAACTCTATGAAAGGATATACATAGCCATAAATCTTAAATTTTGAAGCGATAATATCATAGGATTGATAGGCATTAGCAAAAGCAGCAACATCAAGTAATTTGAAAAATGAAAATACCAAAAAGAAACCAGCCATGAAATTACCCATCCAACTGTGAATATCAAACTTTCCAGAGCTAAATGCTATGGATAGCGTTACAGCAAGCAAATACCCCAATATGATCAATAACGGTTTGTAAGGTGTTAAAAAATGGGTTTTAGTATTTTGGGTTAGAGCATAATTACCTGCATCACTTAAGAGTCCTTGGATGATACTATCTTTAGGAATTGGATCACCTTCTATAATTGTTTGTCCGCTATTCTTATCGATTGAGACTTTCTTTATTTCAATACTCGAATAGAGCGTCTTTTCGATTTTACTCACACAACTCATGCATGAGATACCTGTAATTATAAATTCTTTTTTCATTCTTTATTTGATTTTATTCTCCATCGAAATCCACCATAAATCATTCTTCCAAAAATCGGACCCCAAACAAGTCCAGCATCAAATTTCTCTGTAAATGGATTGGCAGCTTCTTGTATTGGATTATCTTGTCGGTAATTCAAGATATTTTCTGCACCTACGTATATCTCAAATTCTTTATTTAAAATTTTACTTATTTGTGCATTTAGTAAAATAAAATGGGGAGAATATTTGTCTTGGATGTCATAGATGAATACCCCAGAGCTGAAGGCTGTATCTTTTGCTCCAGCAATTCGTTGAGGTCCGTACCATGTTGCAGTGGAATTAAATTGCCAATTGGATCGTGTATTTTGCGTGATATTAACAAATGCACGGTGTTTGGATATAAAGGGTTTTTGCATTGAAATATACGTTGTATTTTGGGTAGGATTTTGATACGTAGTTGTGACATCAAACATTCTATAGGCGAGTCTTATTTCTGTTCTTCGAGCAGGTTGTAAATCAAGTTGAGTTTGAAAACTGTTTGCCTTAGTACCGTTTTTCATTGAATAAAAATGAGCTTGTCCTTCAACTTCTCGATCTAGAACTACTTCAGATAAAAAGGTCGTATTAAAATAATCTAAAGCAATGGTGGCAGGCATATAGCTCAATTTGAATTGATGATCAAAACTGAATCCAGCATTAATGGCAACTTCTTGGTTAAAACCATAAGGCAAATTCGGATTGTCCATTTGAAAAGAAAGGCTTCTCCCAGATGCGAATAACATTTGATTTTGTGCCAGTGGATTACTAGTTCTTCTTCCTGTTCCTGCAGATAGTCTAATAGAAGTTTTATCGTTATTAAAGCGATATTTACTGTGTATTCTTGGCGTTACAGACCAGCCATAAATGGTATTATAATCCGTTCGTATACCTCCAACCAAACTAAAAGTTTCCTTGGGCTTGAAGGTATACTCAAAAAATAATCCAGGAACGGCCTCTGTACGTTCAAATCGGAATCCATCATAGGTTTCCTGGGTTTCATCAATTAAAAATGATACGCCTGTTTGAAACGTGTGAAATGTAGTGCCAATAATACTTTCGTATAGCAAGTTCACATAGCCTTGATTGGTTTGAGCAATGTATTTTTTTTGATTCTTCGAAGAACCATAGGTGCTTGTCATTTTGGATTGGTTAAGGTTGTACTGCGATCCAAAACTACTGTAATCATTTTTCTTTGAAGCTTTACCAATTTTTGCAAAAAAGTCTATGATTTCAGAATTAATATTGATGCCATACGCATCAGGATTTGGTGAAAAAAATGCCGCTTGACCTGCATCTTGATTATTTTTATGATAACTCATATTTGCAGTCCCTTCTAGTCCATTGTCCATAAAAAATTGCCAACGATTCATGATTTTAAAATCTTCATTGAGGGGCATGTCCAAAAAGCCATCATTGTTTCGGTCAAATTCAGTTGTTCGAGTTCCGTAGCGAACCAAAAGCGAACTAGCTAGCTGTTTATTTAGGTCTTTGGTATACATTAAATCCGTTTCAAATCGACCTCCAGAACTAGCAAATTGGTCCAATAAAAATTTTTCATCTCCAAAGGGTTTTTTTAGTTCTACGTTAATTTGACCTGCGATACTTTCAAATCCATTCACAACACTTCCAGCCCCTTTGGTTATTTGAATGCCATCTACCCATGCTGCGGGTATATGGGATAATCCATAGTAGGCATTTAATGTACGTACAGAAGGCATGTATTCTCTGCCTATTAGTGTGTAGAAGCCATCCAAACCTAACATCTTAATTTGCTTGGTTCCCGTGACAGCATCACTAAAACTAACATCAATAGCAGGAGCATTTTCAAAACTTTCAGATAAGTTGCAACACGCTGCTTTTTGAAATTCTCGTTCTCCCATATAGATAATTGTTCTTGGACTTAATCGGGATAAACCATAGTTCAATCGTTTTGCCAAAACGGTAGCAGTTTTTAAATTATTTTGCTCATATACGGTACATATGTAGAACGAATCTGGGGAAGATATATTGATGGTGTCTGTGGTGTACGAGGCAAATGAAACAATCAATATTTTTTGAGTTTCAAGTTTGATTTCAAACGTTCCATTGTTGTCTGTAAAAATGCCTGTTTTTTCATTTTCCCAATGGACAAAAGCTCCAGACACAGGATTTGTGCCATCAGAAGTTACGACTACGACCTTCCCTTTTATGAGAGGGGAATCAAGATTTTGTGCATTAGCTAGAATACTGAGCAGAATGCTCAGAGATAAAAGAATATTTTTCATGGGTATTAGTAATTTTTAAGGGTAAGTATAGCATTTAGTCTATGGCTTACTAACATAAAAATACTTGAAAAAAACTCGGATGTTTTTGTAGATGAATGGGTTGATGTTGTCGGGGAGTAGTTCCTTTTTTATAAATGAGACTGCTAAATATGACTGGATCATATTCCCTGTAATAAACAGTTAAAGGTATATGAGTGGATTGTTGAACTGTATAATCCAGATGAAGGGGTGGGAGTTCAAGAAAAAAAATATCACTACAAGCCTCATCAGTTAATGTTTGACAACAATCATCGTCAAAAGTGACAGGATCATCACAGCAATCATATAGTGTTGTAATACAACATGCATCAATAACTATACTAAATCCAACTCTCGGAATAGTGAGTAAGAAAGATAATAAAATGATGGATACTAATTTCACAATACAGCAAAGTTAATACAATACTAACAAAGGATAATCATCTTTCTTACTCCTAGTCTAAGGTATTAGAATTTATAAGAAAATCCGATACCTAAAAGTCGTTTCATCTGTGTACGAGGACCAGAACTAACAATAGTATTTCCTTCATAAATTGGTACAGCAACATCGTTATCATGAATAAGATTAAGCATTAAACTCATGCCTATGTATTCTGTTAATTTCATATTGACCATGGTTTCCCAGTTTACGTCTATATTTTTTCGATTAGCCGTATTTACATCCGTGAAGTTAATAAACAAATTTAAGGTAGAGCTTAAGTTAATTTTTTTAGTCAAATCCTTTTTGAACTGAGCATTCACTAGTGCTCCAAACTCAGCTCTATACTTATCATTATAAAATTGAATACCTTCATCATTTAATGTCGCAGGAATATATATGTTTTGAGCAGCAATAGAGTCATCACTCACAAAAGTGAACTTACCTGTGGCTGGCGAAGCATATATCGAAAAATAATCGGTGATATTGTAATTGAGCCCTAGAGATGTTGTTAAATATCCAGGAGCCATAAATTTTGAAATTTCTTTTCGATCTTTATCCTCAATCGTTGGATCAGAAAAATCAAAACCAGGTGCAAATTGGGACTTAAAATTAAGTAAACTGGAATAACTTAGCTTATCCGTAATCCCATAATTTCCTTTCGTTAAAAAGTCTATTTTATCCTCATTTTTACGAAGGGTTTCGCCTTCATTTTTGATTAAACCGTAGGCTAAATCAATATTGTTTCGCCATTCGATGCGATTTTTTTTGAAATTGCGGTAAATGTTACCAATAGCAGTAATAGAGTTGGCAGAGACACCTCCAGCAGCCCAATTAGTTAGTCCTAAAGAGTTAAAATTGAGTGCACCAAAACCACCTTTTTGCCAATATACTGGCGGTGTGAGTTGAGCAATTTCGTTTTCAATGGTTTTGATTTTTTCTTGAGCTGTTTTTAATGATGTCTTGGCTTTTTCTAATTCTTGTTGTTTTTGTGATAGTGTGTTTTGTGCAAAAGCTTGCATTACAGTGAGGGTTAGGATTAATCCTGTGATTAAATTTTTCATGGTTGTATTATTTTATTTAAGTTAAGTTTAGTCAATCAGTAAGGGTCTTTAAGTCAATTAATTAAATATGAGTCATTCAAATGAAAGTAAAGTGTGATTTTTGTCTATTTTATCTTTTTGTTGAACATTTATGGAACGAATAACACCATCTTGAGGCGATTTAATAGCATTTTCCATTTTCATAGCTTCAAGTACTATCAGTTCTTGGCCTTCAATAACTTGTTCGCCTTCCTTTGTAAGAATATCTAATACCAAACCTGGCATTGGAGCCTTGAGGTCTTTAAGTTTCTTTTTACCACTTTCCATACCCATTTTTTTGAGTAGTTCTGTTAATTTATTATCCAGATTTGTCGTAATAACACGGTTGTTAATACGAAGTATTAGTTTACCAGAGGAAGTTTCTTTTTGAAGAACTTGAATTTGATAAGAAAGGTTATCAACGATAAGATGATACTTCCTATTGGGATTCTTGAGCAAATCATGGGAGATTTCCTTCCCATTTAAAGAAAGAAAATGTTCTTTCTTTTCAATGTTAAATGAACTATTTTCAATACTTATCTTAGCCATTGAATGTGCAAAGGTAAACTTTGTTAACTAATGTCCTAATATTACACCACGAACACAATGATTAAAGAATTAGCAACAAAATAGCTATCCTTTCATGGGTTATAACCAAGTTTTAGCTTTTAGATATTAACAAAAAAAATACCTTTGCACATCGAAAAATTATGTCAGTATTAGTCAACAAAAATTCTAAAATTATTGTTCAAGGGTTTACCGGTAGTGAAGGAAGTTTTCATGCAGGACAGATGATAGACTACGGAACTCAGGTTGTTGGGGGCGTAACTCCTGGTAAAGGGGGAACTTCACACCTAGATAAACCCGTATTTAATACGGTTGAGGAAGCAGTTAATCAAACAGGAGCAGATACTAGCATCATATTCGTACCACCCCCATTTGCAGGTGATGCCATTATGGAAGCGGCGGAAGCCGGTATTCAAGTTATTGTTTGTATAACTGAAGGAATCCCTGTTGCTGATATGGTCAAAGTAAAAGCGTATCTGTCGGATAAAACTTGCCGATTAATTGGGCCAAATTGTCCAGGTATCATAACGGCAGATGAAGCTAAGGTAGGGATTATGCCTGGTTTTATATTCAAAAAAGGGAATATTGGAATTGTGTCCAAATCAGGTACATTGACCTATGAAGCTGTTGATCAAGTCGTGAAAGCAGGAATGGGTGTGACAACAGCTATTGGTATAGGCGGAGATCCTATTATTGGAACATCCATGAAGCAAGCTGTTGAATTATTGATGAATGATAAAGATACACATGGCATTGTAATGATTGGTGAAATAGGCGGTGGTATGGAAGCAGAAGCTGCTCGCTATATCAAAGCGGAAGGCACCAAGCCAGTGGTTGGTTTTATAGCGGGAGAAACAGCACCAGCAGGACGCACAATGGGACATGCAGGAGCTATAGTTGGTGGAGATGAGGATACCGCATCAGCCAAAAAGGCAATCATGCGAGACTGTGGCATTCATGTGGTTGATTCTCCTGCAGGTATTGGATCAAAAATGATTGAAATTCTCGGTTAATTTATAAAATTCTAGTGAATTAGTTGAGGGACCGCTCTTGGTTTTTCTTGTTCTACCCGATCGATAATTGCTTTTAAGTGTTCAGGGGTTGTTCCGCAACACCCCCCAACAATATTTAAGAATCCATTTGATGCAAATTCGCCTACTACAGCACTCATGCTTTCAGGTGTTTCATCATATTCTCCAAACTCATTAGGTAAACCAGCGTTGGGATGAGCAGAAACTCTACACCAAGCTTTATCACTTAACTCTTTAATAAACGGTCGCATTTGATCTGCACCTAGTGCACAGTTTAGTCCAACGCTTAGTGGGTTAGCATGACTGATACTATACCAGAATGCCTCTACAGTCTGACCACTGAGTGTTCGCCCACTCGCATCGGTGATTGTTCCACTAATCATAATGGGAATATTTAAGTCTTTTTCTTCTTTCAGTTCAAGGATAGCGTATATAGCAGCTTTGCAATTGAGCGTATCAAAAACCGTTTCTATTAAAAAAATATCAACTCCACCTTCAGCCAGTGCGGAAGCTTGTTCTTTATAGGCAATAACCAAGGCATCGAAATCAATAGCCCGATATCCGGGGTTATTAACATCGGGAGAAAGGGATGTTGTTTTATTGGTGGGGCCAATACTTCCAGCAACAAATCGAGGTTTGTTTGGGTTTTTATCGGTGTAATGATTTGCACATTCTCGTGCTAATTGCGCGGAGGTTACATTCAACTCATACACCAAATCTTCCATGAAATAATCGGCCATGGATACAGTGGTGCTATTGAAGGTATTGGTCTCAATAATATCTGCACCTACTTCCAAAAATTGATGATGAATATCTGTAATAATTTTTGGTTGTGTAATCGATAGTAAATCATTATTCCCTTTCAAAGGATGATCATAATCTGCAAAACGATCACCACGATAGGCTTCTTCAGAAAGATTATGTTTTTGGATCATAGTCCCCATGGCACCATCCAAGAAAAGGATTTTTTCAGCAAGTAATTCCTCAATTTTATGCATAGCCACGAAGGTAATTTTAATCTGTTTGGTTTTAATGAAACAAAGTGTTTTTTAAATATTTTCTCATTCTTAAATGATATCACATAAAAAATGGGGATAATTTGTCAGAGGATCAACTATCCAATACTGGAACATCTGTTTTATTTGCATGTAAGATGAATGCAGATATAGTCATTATAGGTGGAGGGATTGTTGGTTTAGCTACGGGATACCATTTAGTTCAAAAATATCCAACTAAGAAGTTACTGTTGCTTGAGAAAGAAGGGGAACTTGCCTATCACCAAACGGGTAATAATAGTGGGGTTATCCATTCAGGTTTATACTATAAACCCGGTAGTTTAAAAGCTAAAAATTGTATCGAAGGATATCATATGTTGCTTAAATTTTGTGACGAAAATAAAATAGCCTATGACCTGTGTGGTAAAGTTGTCGTAGCAACGGAAATATCTGAGATAGATAGGTTACATGATCTGTATAATCGAGGTATAGAAAATGGATTAGAGGGATTGGAATTATTGGATGAAAAGCAACTCAAAGCCATTGAACCATATCTTGCTGGAATTCAAGGTATTCGAGTTCCTCAAACAGGCATTATTAATTATAAAGACGTGTGTACTAAATTAGCAAAAAAAATTGAAGAAAATGGAGGAGAAATCCACTTAAACACACGTGTGAATGCAATCGAAGAATCGGACATCAATGTTATTATTTCTACATCTAATCAACGAATAACAGGTAAGTTAGTAATTAATTGTGCAGGTTTATATTCTGATAATATTGCATCGATGCATATGGGTAAAATAGATACAAAAATTATTCCTTTTAGAGGGGAATATTATGAACTTAGACCTGAGGCAGAACATTTAGTCAAACATTTAATTTATCCTGTTCCAGATCCAGCTTTTCCTTTTTTAGGGGTGCATTTTACACGGATGATTTCTGGAGGAATAGAAGCAGGTCCTAATGCTGTTTTTGCTTTCAAGAAAGAAGGGTATAAACGTACAGATTTTAACCTTAAGGAGCTCTTCTCTAGTTTATTGTGGCCTGGTTTTCAAAAGGTAATGTTCAAGTATTGGAAAACAGGTTTAGGTGAAATGTACCGCTCGTTTAGTAAAAAAGCATTTACGAAAGCACTGCGACGGCTAATACCTGAATTAAAAGAAGAACATTTGGTAGAGGCACCAGCGGGTGTTCGAGCTCAAGCATGTGATAGAACAGGTGGATTGTTGGATGATTTTAAATTAATTACAGGAAAGCGAGCTATTCATGTGATTAATGCTCCAAGTCCTGCGGCAACGTCTTCTTTGAGTATTGGTAAAACCATTGCTGATATGGTATTTTTAGAAGAGTAGATATAAAAAATAAACTGCCATTGCGATAACTAAAGCCAGTTTTAAAAATAGTCCACTTAAAAATCCAATAAAGGATCCTTTAGCCGATTTAATCGCAGTTTGGGTTGATCCTCCAGCTACTTTTTCACCAATAAAAGCTCCAATAGGAGGGCTTATCACGAGTAATAATGCGCCAAATCCAGCTGTGGTAAGTGTGATGACAACACTAATAATTAAAGCCATTGTACTTCCTTTTCTTCCTGATGATGTGCCTCCAAATTTTTTTGCACCCCAGACGGGTAATAAGAAATCAATTACAGTTATACTTAAGGTTAGGATGCCCAATATGGTCAGAAGTATATAGTTGTTTTCTGATATGGTATTTAAACTTTGATCAATAAATAATGATAGTAATAAAGCTAAATAAGCAACTGGAGGGCCTGGAATAGCAGGGATTATACAACCCATGACACCAATTATTAATAAAAACATGCCTATTAAAATCAATACTAACTCCATGTAAATGATATGACTAGGAGCTTAATTGTCAATTGATTAGCTCCAGTGTGGAAAGAAAAAAGTAGATAAAAAGTATACGGTAAGAACGAGTATGAAGATTACTTGGAAAATAGACCCTCCAATTCGTTTAATCATGGGCGATGCATGTTCTCCATCAGATACTAATTTTTTCTCTGCTATAAAAGTCATAATACCAACAATAGTCAGTAAAATTGGAACGGAGTATAATATACTCTCCATATTTTCGCGTGCATGTGAATTGAAAAAGGCAAGAACTAATGCTCCTAAAGATAGTATAGCTCCCGGTAATTTAGGTAATTGTGTGCCTCCTAATGCAGATCCAATAATTAAAATAGCGATAACGATTAAAATATTTTCCATGAATTTTATCTTGTATACTGCAAAAATCAACCAATAATGGAATAAGGCAAGAATGAAATGAAGTTTTTTAATGAATGGCTCATTTAAGATAAAAAAATAATCATACTTATTTTTGCAAAATATTGATTTTCAGAATTTTGTATATACAGTAAATGAAATCTAAATTGTATATTTATTGACCTTTAACAAAATATGCTACATAATAAAGTATCAAATCATATCTTCGAACTCTTATGCGTATAATCACCTTGTTTTTTCTATTCAGCTTTATTTTAAGTTGGGGTCAGTCCATAACAGATACTGTGCAAATGATGCATTATAATCTGTTGATGTATAGAAATATATCAAGCTATTGTACGGCTAGTAATAATAACCCTGCGAATAAAGATAATTATATGAATACAATTGTGAGCTATCTTCTGCCAGATATTATCACCGTAAATGAAATGGTAGGCGATGGAGGTACAGGAGCCAATCGACTTCTTACTAATGCTCTAAATCAAAACGGTAGGAATTATTACAAGCAAAGTAATTATTCTGCTAATTCTAGTCTATGTAATATGTTATATTACAATGCCAATAAATTCGCGTTATATACTCAAGATAAAATTGATCGTGGATTGAATAATACCATGTTAGTACGTCAAATTGATGTGTATACTTTATATTATTTAGATAATTCTCAATTGGAAATGGGAGACACCAATTTTCTGACTGTTTATGTGGCGCATTTAAAAGCTGGTAATACAAATTCAGATGTTTCCGATAGAGCTAAAGCTACAGCAGCGGTTATGGATTATCACGACACTCATTATTCGGAAAAACATAGTTATGTATTTGCCGGTGATTTTAATATGTATACGAGTAATGAACAAGGATTTATTCATCTAGTTGGAGATCCCAACAGTTCCATTCGTTTTAAGGACCCAGTAAAACAATCCGGTTCATGGAATAATAATGGTTCATTTGCCTCCATTCACACTCAAAGTACACGAGTAAGTGGAAGTTGCCATAGTGGAGGAGGTTTAGATGATCGATTTGATTTTATTTTATGTGGCCAAGAAATTTTGAACAATGAACGGGGTTATGGCTATGTCAATGGTAGCTATAAAGCCCTAGGTAATGATGGTCAGCATTTCAATAGTGACATCAACTCTGGGATCAACAATGCTGTACCTGCATCTGTATTAAGTGCATTGTATGGCATGAGTGATCATTTACCTGTAGCCATGCAAATCAAAGTAAATCGAACTACAGCCAGCACTTTAAGAGGAATACATAGCAATCATCTGATGATTAATAATCCAATAGGTTCTTTTTTGAGGTGGAAGATGCAACTACCTATGGAAGGTTTTTTAGATATTGTTGATTTGCATGGGCAACAGGTTATTCATGAGAAAATTATTGCTTCAGAGTCATGGAATAGTATAAACGTTTCAATGTTGCCCCCCGGTATCTATATGGCCATTGTTAGCTCAAATAATAAACAGGTTGTTCGCAGGAAAATAGTAAAGCTCTAGTTCAGTAGAGTCCTGGCCAAAATGCGTCTTTAATATGATTTAAATCTGTTTTGTACTGATTTTTTATAATCGAAATAATATCAAATCGTACGGGGATTTTTAGTTCATGGATTTCCATATAAGCTTCAATAGCCTGAGAGAGTAACTGTTGTTTTTTTGTGGATACACTTTCCTCAGGTTCGCCATATTTTGATGAGTTTCGAGTTTTTACTTCAACGACAATTAGTTCATGATTGTCAGTGGCGATGATATCTATTTCGGCATAACCGTCCCTAAAATTCCGTGCAAGAATTTTGTATTTTTGGTTGATAAGATGTCGAATAGCGATATTCTCCCCTTCTTGTCCTAAAATCTGTTTTTGAGTTTTCATGCATCACGGATTATAGTTCTAATTCTTTGAGAGCGAGATAGGCCATTAGTCCGGCACCTACTTTCAAGGCTTCCTCATCGATATCAAATGTTGGCGTATGTAACATGGTTTGATTGAATTTTTGTTCGTTTCGAACGCCTAATCGATAGAAACAGGCCGGTATTTCTTGAGAAAAATAGGCAAAATCTTCGCCAGCAGGCCATATTTCTAATTCTTCAACATTCTCTTCTCCAAGGAAGTTTTTGGCCCATTCTTTTGCTTGATCTGTAAATACTTCATCATTTTTTAAAAATGGATAGCCTTTTCTAACTTCTACTTCACAAGATGCTCCATGCATTCGAGCTATTTCTTGGCACATTTTTTCTATCAGTTTATGAGCCCGATTTCTCCAATATTCATCGTAAGTTCTAAATGTACCCTCCATATATACTTCGTTTGGAATAATGTTAGTTGCTCCATTAGCTATTACTTTTCCAATACTCAATACACTTGGGATACTAGGTTTTGCATGCCTACTAACAATAGTTTGCAATTGTGTAATGATTTGAGCAGCAATAGCAACTGGGTCTATATTTTGGTGAGGATGTGCACCATGCCCTCCTTTACCAATGACTTTAATATAAATTTCATCAGCACTAGCCATATATAAACCACTTCTAAATCCAACCTTACCTGCATCAATGAGTGGCATTACATGTTGGCCAAGTATTTTTTCTACTTTTGGTTTTTTTAAAACTCCATTTTGAATCATCATATTAGCTCCTCCAGGTAATCGTTCTTCCCCAGGTTGGAATATGCAGCGAATGGTCCCTTCGAATTCTTCTTTTAATGAGTGGAGCACTTGAATTGCACCCAAAAGACATGTGGTATGCACATCGTGACCACAGGCGTGCATTTTGCCGTCATGTATAGAAGCGTATTCTTGATCTGATTTCTCATGAATAGGTAATGCGTCAATATCTCCGCGGAGTGCAATTATTTTTTTAAGTGGATTTTTCCCTTGAATATCAATATATCCTCCAGTTTCAGTAATCTTTTGGAGGTCGTAACCGTATTTATTAAGGGTATTTGTAATGTATTTGGTTGTCTCAAATTCTTCAAAACTTAACTCTGGATGACGGTGAAGATGTCTGCGAGTAATTACCATCTCATCAAAATGTGAGGCTACCAATTGCTTTATCCTTTCGGGAAGATTCATAGTTCAAAGGTAAATAATACTTTTATTACAACTTATGTTAATATCTCTCCACATTCTTATTCTATATTAAAGTCAATTTATTTCATTTGTAGTAATTTGATACCTCCACAGATCATAGATAAGATATTTGATGTAGCCCCCATAGAGGAGGTAGTAGGAGAATACGTAACCCTCAAGCGCGCTGGAGCTAATTATAAAGGGCTTTGTCCATTTCACGATGATAAGAGTCCGAGTATGAGTGTTTCGCCTAGTAAAGGAATTTTTAAATGCTTTAGTTGTGGAGAGGGGGGAAATATTTTCCACTTTATCATGCAACATGAAGGATTGTCATATCCACTGGCAATTAAATTTTTAGCTGAAAGATATAATATTGAAATTGAAGAAGGCCAAATAAATGTAGATGAGCTCCAGGAAGAAGCACGAGTTAAAGATGGCGTTTTTGCGTGCCTTGAATTTGCAAAGAATCATTTTTATGAGCGGTTAAATTCTAGTCAAGATGGAAAAATAATTTTTAAACCATATTTGACTGAGCGAGGCATACATCAACAAACTATTGATGAATTTTATATTGGGTTGAGTGGTTTAAAAAAAGACCATCTACTCCACGAAGGCATAAAAAACGGGTATTCTGTTCAGCAACTTTTTGATGCGGGATTGGTGAAGAAAATTAATGAAAATCAAGGCATCATTGAATCCAATCTTCGAGATACATTTTTAGATCGAATTGTATTTCCTATTTTTAGTATTTCAGGAAAGGTATTGGGTTTTGGAGGACGTATAATCAAAAAAGATACAAAGGCTCCAAAGTACTTAAATAGTCCAGAAACAATCGTTTATGAGAAACGAAAAGAACTTTATGGTTTAAGTCATAGTAAACAAGCTATTCGAAAAAATGATACGGTATATCTAGTGGAGGGATACATGGACGTCGTAAGTTTGTACCAAAGTGGTGTTGAAAATGTAGTAGCTGTTAGTGGAACTGCATTTACAGAAGATCAAGCTCGTTTATTGAAACGATTTTCGCAAAATGTTACTTTATTGTTTGATGGGGATGTTGCTGGAGTTAATGCCAGTTTAAAACATATACAAACAATTCTTGCTGCTGATTTAAATGTGCAAGTAGTATTATTTCCTGCGGATGAAGATCCCGATAGTTTCATTCAAAAAAGAGGTATTTCAGATTTTTATGCATATGTAAAAGAACATTCCAAAAACTTTGTTGGGTTAATACAAACTGTAACGCTAAACGATAATCCAACAGATCCAATTAAGAAAGCCGAAGCAGCCAGAACTATTGCTGAAAATATTGCGGCATTACCCGATCCACTAAAACGTGCAGCATTTATAACGGAGACATCTAATGTTTTAGATATACCCGAGCGAATTATTATTGAAGAAGTGAATAAATTTCGGGTAAGTGCACGAAATTTAAAAGATCGTGAAGAACGTAGAAATCAATCCAATATCAGCAGTTCTTCGCCAGATGGTCCACCACCAGATTTTGTATATCAACCGGATTATCATTCTGGGGAGCGTTCGAAAAATGAGGACGCTAAAAATTATCAAGAAGAAGAATTACTAAAAACCTTGATTCTTCACGCGGATAAAGAATTTGAGGAAGGGGTATCCGTAGCCGCATTTATTTTTAAAGAATTTGAGGATGAAGAAATTTGGCCAGTCTCCAGTGAATTTAGTGCTATTTATAGAGAAGCATATTCTCATTTCAAAGAGTATGGAACATTCGGCGAATATTTTAATAAAAATTATGAAACTGGAAAATTAGCTGCAGATGCAAATCCTGATAGACACAGTTTAAGTAAAGGTTGGGAAAAAATTTATGAAAAGTATGTTAAGACGGATAATGATAATTATAAAAGTCAAGTTATTGATAATCTAAATTATTTAAAATTAAAGCATATAGACAATTTGATGAGAGAAAATCAAGAAAAGATAAAAACTGCTCAATCAACGGAGGATATTATCATCTTGCAACAAAATCACAGGACGCTTCAGGAGATAAGAAAAAAGATCACAGATCAAATAGGTACAGTAATAATATAATATGGTAAAAGATTGGGTGTTTCATTTTTGTAGGAATTCATTGCGGCTTCCTTTGGGTTCTTTTGTGCGAAAAATTCACTTTGATGGCTTAGATAAAATCCCTAAAGATACCCCTATACTTTTTGCAGGGAATCATCCCAATTCTTTTTTAGATGGGGTGGTTTATCAGCATATGAGTGGAGAAATAATATCTACCCTAACACGCGGGGATGTCTTTTTAAAACCATTTCAGAATTATATTTTTAGAAGTATGCGGTTACTTCCTATTTTTCGGGCTAGGGATGCTGATTCTTCTATTGCCCGAAAAGGGAATGCTGATACCATGGATGAATTATTTGATCGGTTCAAAAATTCTGAAAAAATTCATATTTTCTCTGAAGGTAGTTCATACCCAGAAAAAGCGGTCCGAAGATTACGAAAAGGAACAGGGCATATTGCAATTGAAATGGCCAAAAGAAGTGATTATAGTATGAATTTGTTAATTATACCTACGGCTGTTAATTATTCAAAATTTGGGACTTTAATGCAGACTATACAGGTATCTTTTGATGATCCAATTCGAGTTTTAGATTATAAAGACGCTATTCAAAAGGACGAAAAACAAGCGGCTGAAATGATAACCAATCAAATTCAAGATTATTTAGATAATTCTGTGGTCACTACCAAAGGTGATTATACGGAAGCTAAAGAATTTTTGCAAGAAATGATGATTAATGAACATTATCAAGCATTTGTATATAAGTCCAAAAATACCTGGAAATCATCCATTTCGAAGCTAAATAAAATGAATCCCGATTTGGCAGATAAAGTGATTTTGTACAAACAATCCTTAATTGATGATAAAGTAGACGATGCCAATGTAGGTGGTCGTAGCTTTGATGCAATTTCTGTATTTTTTGCGCTTTTTACTTTGGGTATTAGTTTTCCTGTATATGTCACCTGGTGGTTAATGTGGAAGGGGATCATGTCTTTTGTGGGGACTAAAATCAAAAATGTAATATTTAAGGATTCCATTACTGTTGGATTAGGAATGGTTTTTTCTCTATTTCTAGTAGTATTAGTTGGGACTCTTCTCTCTTTCTTTTTTTCAAAGGTATGGACCATAATACTTTTAATATTTGCTGTTTATGGAGCAATATGTTGGTTCAGGTTAGTGGATCTTCTTCCTTATTTTTGGAACAAAATTACTTGGGTGGGACTCGATATTAACAAAAAAGAGAGTTTAATTCAAAAACGAAAAGAAATAATGCGAGCTGTATCTTAGTTGGATAAATTATTGAGTAATGATGATTTTTTGAACCATTCTTTGGTTTCCAATTTGTACTTCTAGAAAGTAGATGCCCTCGGGAAGTTTTGCAATGCTTATTTTATTGTAGGGAGAACTCACTACTTTCTCACCTCGTATTGAATATAAATTAGCATAATCAATTTTTCCATTAATATGGATATAATCCTTTGCTGGATTTGGGTAAACATGGATGGAATTTTTAATTTTTTCTGAGACAGATGCTACTGGATTTTTTATTAAATCTGCAGTCCAAATTCCCCTTCCATGAGTATAAATAAATAATTTTCGATCCTTGCTTCTCAAGCGAATCTGATCAATAGGTACATTAGGGAAACGAGTTTCTTTTTGCCAACTAGCCCCAGCATTAAGGGATGTATACAAGCCATAATCAGTGCCAATTAGAATATGTTCGCTCATATCTGGATCAACTTCGATCCAGTTTACAGGTAAACTTTCGGGTAAATTTGCACTTATATCATCCCAGATAGGTTCGTCTGTATTAGCGTCTCTTACTCTCCAAATGCGTGGTTTGTTAGATACATTTACTAGGCCACAATAAATTGTACCTTCATCATTTGGATCTACTTCAATACAACCAATTGTACTGGCTAAAAATCCAGGATATTTGGTAGTCCACATGCTAATTTCTTGACCTGGAGCTGATGTTGCCGCATTTTCTACACGGTAAAGTCTTGAGGCAGTTCCTCCAATGTATAAAATAGGATCTATGGCATTACTTAATCCTACAGCATAGGAATCTCCTAGTAAATCACTGGTAAGTGCAACCCATGAGTCACCTCCATCGTTAGTTCGATAGGTAGCTCTTCGTGTAGGAACATAGAGTTGATCTCCGTCTAGATTGTTTATTTCAAATGGATTAATAAACCAAACACCATCATTTCCGCCAACTTGACTTCGAATAAAACTACTTATTGTTTTATTGCCACTGGAGCTTTGACGTCGCATATTTAAATACTGTGATGATACGTATCGGATTCTATCATCTTGCTGATTTACTGCGCAAAATGCTCCGTCGCCACCATTGATGTTATTAAAAATAGGATTTGATTCGTTTGTAAAACGGGTTCCGTTATCTTGAGTGCCACCTATTATTGATTCTCCGTTAGGGTAATAATGACCTGCATAAAATTGGGTAATATTTAATCCGTTATTTAAATCTTCATAGGTATTCATTGAATTTTTATTAAACCTACTAACGCCAGCATCATTTCCAATGAGGAATTCATTGTTATTAATCCATGTCACTTCATGGTAGTCGGCATGGGGATCAGCCATAGATAGCCAAGTATTTCCTCCATTTTTTGAATAAATTGGGTCTACACTTAAACTGGTAATAAAATTGGTATCAGCTGGTGCCGTAGATATTTTGAAACAATACCATGCCTGAGCATAACTGACATTACCTGGTGGGTTGGATAATCTTTTCCATGTTTCTCCTCCATTAGAGGATTTATAAATGCCATAAAGACTATATTGATCTGGCCCTGCTAATTGAGCGTACATGACATCTGGGTATTCTTTACAATAGTCAAAACTGATTCTATTATAGCCATTGGAAGGCCATTCGCCGCCTTTCAAGCTTCTTGTTTTCAAAGTTTCTTCATTCAGTTCAATAATACCAACTCCATTTAGTGACAGTAAAATGGTACTGTCTTTTTTTACCTCAATCTCGTTGATTTGAACACTTGAGGCATAAATCCTGCTAAATGAGTTTCCAGCGTCATTACTCCTCCACAAGCCAGCTTTATGTGTAGCAACATAAAGGGTGCTATCATAGACAAGTGAATGTTCAATATCCCAAATACCGTCTGCAAATTCAGTGGTCATGGTATGATCTAAATGCACAAACGATTGAGCATTATCTTCGGACTTGAATATTCCTAAACCTCCTAAATCGGCACTATTGCCATAGCTTTCGCCTGTACCATAGTACAATAGATCAGGATTAAACGGACTTTGTGTTATGCAAGTTGCAGATAAGGTAGGGGCGAAGTCATCCACAATATTCCACGATTGTCCTTTATTTTCACTCACCCAGATTCCCCCAGAAATTCCAGCGCACAGATACCTATTGTTGTTATTGTAATCTACTAATATAGAACGTGTTCGACCTCCAACATTAAAAGGTCCAATTTCCTTGATGTTTTCTAGATCGTTGTTTGCCTTTTTTAAGTAAAGCTGATTATTTATATCGGCTTTATACCATCGTATCGCAAGTCCACTAGGGATTTTAGCTTCTTCACCTCCTTTGAGTTCAACATATTGTTTGAACCATGCCGGATGATTGTCAATATCAACTTCAGATTCTAGTTCAGATGAATTATTTCTACATGAAATAAATAATATGAGTGAAATACTAAAAAAAAGGAAATATATATTTATTCGATTCATTGTTTTTTGTTAAGCCCAAGACTTTTAATCATCCATTTGGGAAGAGGTTTTAGAGGGTCGCGTTTTCGGATATCCAAGTACCAACCTATTTTTTTAAGTATAGGAATTTTATGTGTTTCTACAAATTCAATTAATGCTCCATCTGGATCCTCTATATATGAGAAATGTCCTGCAGCCTCACCCATATCAAATGAATTTGCACTGTCCACAGTAAATGGATGTCCTGCTTTTTCACAGGCCACTTGTAATTTTTTCATGCCAATAATATCAAAACATAAATGGATAAATCCAAGATCACCCCAATATCTATCTTTATATATTTTTTGACCGTTTTCGGTGAGATTTTGCACTAACTCAATTTGTGATGGACCTAGTAGTTGACTAAAACTGCCTTTTCTCACATTGCTGTGTGATAGAATAGCTCTTTTATATAGGTGTTTAGAGGTATTGATCGAATCAAAATCTTCAAATTGACCTTCCCCTTGCCAATCAATAACATCATATCCTAATACATTTTTATAAAAATCGATGGATTTTTCAATATCAGAAACACCAATAATTGCTCCAAAAACACCACCTGTTTCATTTTTATTTTTGATATAGTGATTATCAGACTCAATGACTTGAAAGATATTATCATAGGGATCTCTGACAAAAAAGTGTTTTGTACCGTTAGGGGAGTGTTCTACGTTAGAAGAAATGAGATAATTTTTGTCAAAGTTTTTGAATGAGGCAACAGCATCCATAGATTTAATTTTGCAAATATGAATACCATAATCACCTAATTTAGGTTCGAATGATGCAGGTTGGGGAGTTCTACTGGTATATTGCCAAATTTCGAATCCACCACCTCCTTGCATATTCAATGCAAGAATAGCATGTCGATCATGAGGTTTACCTCCTGTGTATGGGAGCATTAGTTCAGCAGTTGCAGCCTCTTCAAAAACGGGAATATTCATACTGAAATTTTTCCTATACCATGTCCATGCTTCATGGACATTAGGGATGCCAATCCCCATTTGTTGGATTCCACTTATTTCTTTTTCCAAGATATGCGAATTTACCAAATCAAAAGTGTCTGCCCAAATTCAATTTTATTCTTATTATTCAGGATCAACTCGTTGGGCAATGAAGCGAAACAAAGCTGGGAAAAAACGTTTTATGTATATGAGTATAATTTCTTTTCCACCTATGTATATTTCCGATTTACTTTTTGCAATACCTCTGATAATCTGATTTGCACATTGGTCTACAGGAATACCATTAAGTTGTCCCTGATCCATTTTATCATGGGTTTGTCCTTCCCCATTTAGTGCATTTTTACTTATATCTGTTTGGATTCTTCCCGGACATACCACTGTTACTTTAATATTGGTGTCTTTTAATTCTAAACTAAGGGATTCATAAAAACCATGGATGGCATGCTTAGAAGCAGAATAATAGGAACGCAATGGAAAACCGAATTTACCAGCAGCACTGCTCATGGCTACAATAGTTCCACGATTTACTTTCATCATTATTGGCAAGACTGCTTTAGTGAGATGGATACTTCCAAAAAAATTAACTTCCATTAAGGTACGCCCTACATCATTAGTTATCTCATGTGTGAGTGATCGTTGACTTATCCCTGCATTATTAATTAATACGTCTATATGATTATATTTTTTTTCAACGGTTTGAGTTGCTTTGGTGATTTGATCTTCTTGAGAAACATCAAGGGGTAGCACAAATGAATGGTCAATATATGTTGAAATTTCCTCTAATTGCTCCTTCTTTCTACCAGATAGAATGATAGTATTCCCTTGTTTTCCATAAGCAATTGCTAATGCTTTACCGATTCCACTACCTGCTCCAGTAATCCAAATTATTTTTTTCATTTATAAGGTATGAATAAGCAAATATTCATCAAAAAATTGATAATGTAGATTTAAGGTTATTTGAAAATCTTCTTTTGAAATTCTGCCAGTAATCTCTCCTGATGTTTGAATAGAAGTATAATCAACCTTTAAATTTTTTTTAAAATCTAGACCCTTTAGCCCATAATATTTATACAAAGCCTCTTTAGCACACCAAACCAGATATAGTCCCTTTAAGCCCAAGGATTCAAATTGATTTTCTTTTTCTCCTAAAAATTTATGTTTGATACGATTGATTCGGTTAGAAATTAATTCGATATCTATTCCGCAGCTATCGTCACTGGTATACATAAACCCAGCAAAATTTCCTGAGTGGGTTATAGATATTTTGAGATTTTTACTTTCAAAATAGGGTTTACCAAATGAATCTTTTTCAAAACAATCAAAATCAGGGCACAACTTGTGAGCAAGAATTCGAGCAGCAATGTTATGAGGGCTTAACTGGTTATAATTAAGTTGGTCTTTCCAGGGCTGAGGTAGCATGGAAAATAAATCATCCTTAGATTCCTCTATTCGCCAAAGTGCAACCATTCCATTTTTTATGTGTTTCTTTGAATGTAGTGGCAATTCGAGCTAAAATTAACATAACAAATGTAGCACAATTATATGGTCATAAAGATGCTATTTATGATTTTGCTTTGGATAAGGATGAAGGACATCTATATACGGTAGGAGCGGATGGTTATGTCATTCGATGGGATATCCATAATCCTAAAGATGGATTATTGATAATACAAATTGGAGAGGCGATATATAGTATATTCAAATCGGAGAATATCCTTAGGGTAGGGAGCCGATCAGGAACAATATATTCAATCAATTTAAAAACTAAAACGTTGCTGGGTAGTCAAAAAGCCCATTCCGGGGGTATTTTTTTTATAAATGATAGCTTCAGCGGTGGAGAGGATGGAAACTTATATATTTTTTCAACCAAACAAAAATTGAACGTTTCAACAAAAAGTTTGCGCTGCTGTATATCTGATAATGATGGATATTATATTGGAGCATCCGATACATTAATTTATCATATTGATAAAAATACTTTAACGGTAAAAAACAGAATTAAAGGTCATACAAACTCAGTATTTGGTCTATCATTTTTGGATAAAAATACATTAGTAAGTACGGGAAGAGATGCTCAGATTATAGTGCATGATCTAACAATCAATGTGCCCGTTCATACTATTTTTGCTCATACATTTCAGGCAAAAAATCTAAGCTGGAATGGTCATATACTCCTTAGTTGTAGCATGGACAAAACCATTAAACTTTGGGACAGTCAACTAAACTTATTGAAGGTAATTGATTACGAACGTTATTTAGGTCATACTAATTGCATTAATAAAACGGCATGGATAGACGAAAATATGTTTGTAAGTTGTAGTGATGACAAAAGTATTGTGTTTTGGAAAATAGAAAATTAGAACTAAACTTGACCCAAGATATAAGCCAATGATACTAAGTGATAAACGAATTTTAGAGGAAATTGAAAAAGGAACCATTTTGATTGAGCCATTCAATCGTGATGATTTAGGTACGAACAGCTATGATGTTCACTTGGGTAAGCATTTAGCTTGTTATTCTAATAGAGTTCTTGATGCTAGAGCTCATAATAAAATTGACCATTTTGAAATTCCTTTAGATGGTTTTGAATTACAACCTGGTGTTTTGTATTTGGGTGTTACCGAAGAATACACGGAAACGCATGCACACATTCCTTTTTTGGAAGGAAAAAGTAGTACTGGAAGATTAGGTATTGATATACATGCTACTGCAGGTAAAGGTGATGTGGGATTTTGTAATACATGGACATTAGAAATTAGCGTTACTCAGCCGGTTCGGGTTTACAGAAGTATGCCTATAGGACAATTGATCTATTTTGCAGTTGAAGGGGATATTGAGACTTTTTACAATAAAAAGAAGAATGCGAAATATAACAAACGTACAATCAAGCCTGTTGAAAGCATGATGTGGAAGAATAAGTTTTAGATAGAATAGCTCAGAAATAAATAGAATCGAAAATTTGACTTAAGGGATGATTTTAAAGTTTACGTGAGGTCTTGTGTCAATTATAGGTTCAGACTAAAAGCAATGAAATGTTAAACAAAAACTTTCTTTAGTAATATACCTAATATTTTAACTGACTAATGTGCCCACTTCAATACCTTTAACTAGATCAACTAAGTTTCCAGTTTTATTCATATCAAAAACTATAATAGGGAGATTGTTTTCTTGACATAATGTGAATGCAGTCATATCCATTACTTTAAGATTTCGGCTAATAGCCTCAGTAAAACTTAATTTATCAAAACGGGTAGCTGTTGTATCTTTTTCAGGATCTGCAGTATAAATACCATCCACACGAGTTCCTTTTAAAATAACATCTGCTTCTATTTCTACCGCTCTTAGACTTGCTGCTGTATCCGTCGTAAAGTACGGGTTTCCAGTTCCTGCACCAAGGATAACCACTCGCCCTTTTTCTAGGTGTCTTATGGCTCTTCTGCGAACGAAAGGTTCTGCTACTTGTTCCATTTTGATAGCGCTGAGCAGTCGGGTGTATACCCCCTCATTTTCAAGGGCTCCTTGTAAAGCCATAGCATTTATCATTGTGGCAAGCATACCCATATAGTCTGCATTGGCACGATCTTTCATACCTCCTTCAACACCGCTTACTCCTCTAAATATGTTGCCGCCACCAATAACAATAGCCACCTCAATTCCAATATCAACAGCTGATTTTATTTCTTTAGCATACATAGAAAGGATACGGCTATCAATCCCAAATTCTTTATCGCCAAGTAGTGCCTCTCCGCTTAGTTTTAGTAATATTCTTTTATATGCCATGACAATTTAAGAAAGCCAAAATTAAGCGTATTAATGCTATTTTGGAAATAAAAAAAACCTTCTTTAATTAAAGAAGGTTTTTAAAGATAGATTAATTTAAAATTATGCTCCCAATTGGAACCTCTCAAAGGATTTAACTGATAATTCTGGATTTACAGTTTTGAGAAAAGCCGCAACAGTCATCGAGCTATCTTTTACGTAAGATTGGTTTAGTAGTGTGTTATCTTTAAAAAAACGTTTTAATTTTCCTTCTGCAATACGATCTAACATATCCTCAGGTTTTCCTTCTTGTTTTGCAATGTCTCTACCAATTTCAAGTTCTTTATCTTTAACTTCTTGAGGTACTGCATTTTCGTCAACAGCAATTGGATTCATTGCGGCAATTTGCATAGCTAAATCTCTACCCGCTTGAAGAGCTTCTTCTGAGTCTGAATTTAGAGCAACGAGAACTCCTATACGGTTTGCACCATGATTATATGCGGCGACACCTTCAGAGGAAAGTAATGCATAGTTTGATATTTCTACTTTTTCACCAATTACGGCAGTTTTATCGACACATATTTCACCTAGTGTTTTTCCCTCAAATGGAGCAGCTAGAAGTGCATCTTTATTTTCAAATTTAGAAGTCAAGGCTAAATCTGCTACTTGATTTGCAAATGTGACAAAATCTTCATTTTTGGCAACGAAATCAGTTTCGCAATTTACCTCTACAACAATACCATAAGAGTTGTCAGAGGAAGACTTTGCAATAGATAAGCCTTCAGCAGCTTCTCTGTCTGCTCTTTTAGCAGCTTTTGCTGCACCTTTTTTTCTTAGGATGTCCACTGCGGTATCCATATCTCCGTTAGATTCTTGCAACGCTTTTTTGCAATCCATCATTCCGGCACCGGTCATTTGTCTTAGTTTGTTAACTGTTGACGCTGTAATGGTTGTCATGATTTATATTGATTTAAAAAAATAAAATTAAAAACTAATACTAGGCTTGGCTTGAAGAATCAGGTGTCGCTTCTTGGGTTACAGGCTCATCTTTTTTGGCCTGTTCCTTAGCTTGAGCTCTTTCTTCTAGTCCAGCAGCAATTGCATCTGTAATTTCTGTACATAGGATATGAAGCGATTTTGCAGAATCGTCATTTCCAGGAATTGGGAAATCAACTTTTGTTGGATCAGAGTTAGTGTCCACGATTGCAAAGATTGGAATATTTAATTTCTGTGCTTCTTTAACAGCGATATGCTCACGTTTGATGTCTACAACAAATAATGCAGATGGGATACGATTAAGATTTTCAATTCCACCTAGAACACGATTTAATTTCTCTTGTTCACGGGTTTTCATTAATCGCTCTTTTTTGTTCATATTATCAAATGTACCATCAGTTTTCATTTTTTCAATGGCCTGCATTTTTTTGATAGATTTACGAACTGTTGCAAAGTTGGTTAGCATTCCTCCCAACCAACGCTGAGATACGAAAGGCATATTGACGCGGGTCGCATTTTCCTCTAAAATATCTTTAGCTTGTTTTTTGGTTGCAACAAACATCACTTTGCGTCCGGTACGTGCAATATTTTGAATAGCATGCTTAGCTTCTTCCAGTTTTGCAGAGGTTTTATTCAAATCAATGATGTGAATACCATTTTGCTCCATAAATATGTATGGAGCCATTTTTGGATTCCATTTACTGGTGAGGTGACCAAAATGAACACCTGCTTCTAATAATTTTTCTGTACTAATTCCCATACTATTAACGCTTGCTAAATTGTGTTTTCTTTCTTGCTTTTGGTTGACCTGGTTTCTTTCGTTCTACAGAACGAGAATCTCTTGTCATTAAACCTTTTGCTCTCAGGGCTGGCTTATTTTCTGAATCTGCTTCAACCAAAGCTCGAGCTATTGCTAGTTTAATGGCATCTGCTTGTCCAGTGGTACCACCACCATCCACATTAACTTGTATATCATACTTACCAACCGCATCACAAACAGTGAGCGGAAGGTTAACATAATATACAGATTCTTGAGAAGCAAAGTACTCTTCTAATGGTCTTTCATTGACCATTATAGCACCTTTACCTTCGCTCATGTATACACGAGCTACTGATGATTTTCTTCTCCCAATTGTATTTATAACGTCCATATATTAATTAAATCTCTAATTGAATTGGTTTTTGAGCAGCATGTGGATGATCAGATCCTACAAATACATGCATATTGGTAAATAGTTTTCTACCTAATCTATTTTTTGGTAACATGCCTCGAACACCTCTTTCAATTAAATTGATTGGTTTTCGAGCTAATAAATCTTTAGCAAGGGTAACTCGACGTCCGCCTGGATATCCACTAAAAGTTTCATACTCTTTGGTATCCATCTTGTTTCCTGATAATGTTATTTTTTCAGCATTAATTACAATTACATTGTCTCCGCAATCTACATGAGGAGTGTAATTTGTTTTGTTTTTTCCGCGAAGAAGCTTTGCAACTTCAGAGCAAAAACGACCAAGTGTTTTTCCCTCAGCGTTTACTACAACCCACTGTTTATTAACAGTTTTGCTGTTGGCTGATATGGTTTTGTATGATAATGTATCCACAATAGTTTGATTATAATCTTGAAAATAGGGCTGCAAATGTAACTTTTTGATGTTTAAATTCAAATAAATAAATTCAAATAATAATTTGCTTTTACCACGGCTTTGTATAGATCATGCTTCCTATGGTAAATTGAAATTTATTTGACATTTATCAGTATAAATTCTCAATCACTAGTGAGGTCTCCCATTTGGACAATTAACCCATTGATATTTTCAGCAACTGGTATTTGACACATTAGTCTACTGCCTTTAATATCTAAAACGAATGCTTCATCAAGCATTGCTTCCTCATCTTCACTCATTTCAACGAGAGCATGATCACTTTTAATTATACAATTACATGTTGCACACATGGCCATTCCTCCGCACGTTGCTTTAATTGGAATTTCATTTAGTCGTATAGCTTCCATGACATTTAATCCCATGTCTGTAGGTGCTGTTATTTCATGTTGGATGCCATTTAAATCTGTAACAAATAGCGTGATTAAATCTTTCACCTTGCGAATTTAATATAGACCCTATAATACTAGTCGAATTTTAAGGCTTTTTCCATTAAAAAAATATTGTGGGTTTTATTTTTTTAACCGAGCATTTACCTTTTGAAAAATTTTGATATTAACTACTATGAAAAAAATAGTTTATATCGTTCTAACCTCACTATTCTTTATCAATCAACTAAAAGCTGAAGATCAAGAGGTTATTGTAAAGGATCGTTTGAAAAGTGTCACGGTATTTATGCAAAATGCCCAACTATTTAAAGAGTCCTCTGTTTCCATTCCTCAAGGGACGTCATACCTCATTTTTAATGATGTTTCACCTTCTATTAATACAGCGAGTATTCAAGCTTCAGGTGAGGGAGACTTCACAATATTGAACACGCAATACAGGTATTATATGCAGCCTCAAAGTGTCAAAAAACCTGTAGTTACCAAACAAATTCTGAATCGAAAAACAGCATTGGAAGATTCTATCTACCTGAGTAATTTGCGTTTACAAAAAAATCAAGATTTGATGTATGCTATTGAAAAAGAACGAAATCTGATTTTGGGACATCAGTTGATGAAAGGAAACTCTAATCACGATTCAATTGAACTTTTGGAGGGGACAATTCGATTATTAAGAAAAGAGCTTAATGAATTGGCGCAAATGAAATATTTACTTTCTGTGAAATCAAAAATGATGAATGATCATCATCAAATGCTTAAAGAGGAACTAAAGTCTATTGAAGATCAGATACAGAATCACAATATACAACCTACTCAAGTGTATCACCACCAAGTGATCGTGACGGTTTATAGTAAACTTGCGAGTAAAGGGATAATTAAACTAAATTATTTAGTAGGCAATGCGGGGTGGAATCCACAATATGATTTGATAGCAAAAAATCACCAATCCGATATTACTTTGATTTATAAAGCTCAAGTATATCAAAATACCGGTGAGGAGTGGGATAATGTGAAGATAACAATTTCAAACGCTAATCCAAATCAAGGGAATACCAAACCAGTACTACCTGTTTGGTTTGTTAATTTTCAACGTTTTGTTAATCAAAATCGAGTAAAAAAGGCATTATATGTGAAAGAAGTTGCAACAGAATCTCTTGAGGATATTCAATTTGATTTAGGAGCAAAGGAAAAAGCAGATCTACTATATGAATATACGAACAAGGTTCAGAACTTTAGTTCAGTTGCTTTCAAAATTAATGTTCCTATGCATGTATCATCTAATGGTAAATTTCACTACATGGATTTAAAAAAAGAAACGATTCCAACTTCATTTCAATTATACCTTGTTCCAAAACTGGATAAAGACGCTTTTGTGGTAGCCCGTTTAACAGGATGGGAATCACTAGATTTGTTGATGGGGGAGGCTAATATATATTATGGCAATACTTTTATTGGTAAAACAGTCCTAAATCCTAGTATATTGGAGGATACTCTGGATGTATCAATGGGCAGGGACAGAAGCATTTATGTGGAACGAAAAATGATTGACACTCAAACTAAAAATAAGCTCATAGAAAATGCCAAGGTGTATTTAGCCAATTATGAGATATCTATAAAAAATAAAAATAGAGGCGATATATCGTTGATTATTGAGGATCATATACCCGTGAGTAAAAATGATAAAATAGAAGTTCAATCAACTAATGGTGGAGGCAAGCTCAATAAAAATTCAGGGACAATATCCTGGGAAATTGATTTGAAAGGTTACGAAAAGAAATCATTTAATTATGGATTTTCTATCAAATATCCCAAAGATGAAGTCTTGATATTATAATATTACCAATTAGCGGCATGTTCAACTGCTTTTCGAACACTTCTATATTTAACTAAAAGATCATGAGCAGTGTATTCATCTAAACCTGTTTGTTCCATAATCATGCGTGTACCACGTTTTACCAATTTTTTATTACTCAATTGCATGTCTACCATTTGATTTCCTTGAACATGTCCAAGTTTAATCATTAGAGTAGTACTTATCATGTTCAGAATGAGTTTTTGAGCTGTTCCACTTTTCATTCGGGTACTGCCTGTAACAAATTCAGGGCCTACTACAGCCTCTACAGGGTGATGGGCTATTGTGCCAATTTTACTTTGCTTGTTACATGCTATTGAGCCTGTAATAATTCCATGAATTTTACATTGTTCTAAAGCACCTATAACATACGGTGCAGTTCCACTAGCACTTATGCCAATTACAAAATCCGATGAATTTATGTGATGCTTTTCTAAGTCATACCATCCTTGTAGTAGATCATCCTCAGCATTTTCTACCGCATTTCTGATCGCTTGATCCCCACCGGCAATGATGCCCACAACTAATCCTGGATCTACGCCATAAGTTGGCGGGCATTCGCTAGCATCTATAATGCCAATTCGACCGCTTGTTCCGCTTCCTACATAAAATAAACGTCCTCCATTTTGCATGGTTTTATAAGCTGCTTCAATCAGTTTTTGAATAGAGGATATTTCTTTTTCAATGGCGAAAGCTACACTTTGGTCTTCTTTATTGATGCCAATTAATAATTCAAGTGTAGATTTTTTCTCTAAGTTATCATAATCGGATGGTTTCTCAGTGATTAGCATGATTGTATTTTAAAAAGTTCCTAGGATTCCAAATGCTATTTTTTTTCGAATCACTTCTCCAGTAGAATTAAATGCTTCAACCTGCAGGATATAGTTGCCAATGGGCAATTTACTTCCATCATTTAAAACCCCATCCCATTTTAGGAGTCCATGAGAACCTATAGAAATATTGTTAAAGGGTTGATGCATTAAAAAACCAGAAAGGTTGTAAATATAACCATTGAGGATATATCCTAGTGCTTTTAGATGGTATTTAAGAGCTAAATAATCTTCATAGCCATCACCATCAGGGGATACAAATTTTGAAGATAGATTGAATTCTAACTTTTGTTCTTCATCTGAAATAAATAGGGTGTCATCTTATTTCAAAAACTAATTTTGTATTGTAATAGAGACAAATACATATGGAAAACATCTTATTTTTAGACATAGAAACAGTTCCACAACAGGAGAATTATCATTCACTGGATTCTCGATGGAAGAAATTATGGGACAAAAAAGCAAAGCAGATTGCTCAAAATGAGGAGTCGCCGGAAGCGCTATATCCACGTGCTGGTATTTATGCAGAATTTGGTAAAATTATATGTATTTCTGTAGGTTTTATGATCTTAAAAAAAGATGATAGGATGTTTAGAATGACTAGTTTTTATGGAGAAGATGAGAAAGAAATTTTGACTAAGTTTTGTGAATTGTTGCAAAAAAATTACAACCCCAAAGATCATTTTTTATGTGCACATAATGGGAAAGAGTTTGATTTTCCTTATTTGAGTAGACGTATTATGATTCAGGGTTTGCCTATCCCAGATATGTTAGATTTAGCTGGTAAAAAGCCATGGGATGTTAAGCACCTTGATACCATGAATCTATGGAAGTTTGGTGATTTTAAAAATTACACATCTTTAGATCTATTGACTGCTGTATTTGATATTCCCTCACCCAAAGAAGACATGGATGGGAGTATGGCCTTCGATATTTTTTATCAGGATAGAAATTTGGAAAGGATTCGAAAATACTGCCAAAATGATGTTGCCTCACTTGCAAGCATATATTTGCACATGATCAATCAACAACCTCTTCAACCCCAAGAAATAATAATAATATGATAAAAGCCATTTTCCCTGAAAATTGGACAGATTATGAATTAATTGATTCAGGTAATGGATACAAATTAGAAAAATTCGCTAGTCAGATTTTAGCCAGACCAGAACCTCAAGCTATTTGGGCTCCGAGATTATCAAAAGAAGAGTGGGCGAATCTCCAAACGGCAAAATTCATTCAAGAAGGCAGTCATCAGGGAAATTGGGAACATCAAAATAAATTGAAGCCTTGGTTTATTAACTACAGAATTCAAGATAATAGAATTAAAATGAAGTTGAATTTCACTCAATTTAAGCATGTAGGTATTTTCCCAGAGCAAGCTGCGAATTGGGATTACATCTATGAAAAATCATTAGCTTTTGAGGGAAAAGGGAGCGTATTAAATTTGTTTGCTTATACCGGTGGGGCAAGTCTTGCTGCAAAGGCTGCAAATCTGGATGTTGTTCATGTGGATTCAATAAAACAAGTAGTGAGTTGGGCCAATGAAAATCAAACTCATTGTAATTTAAAAGGGATACGTTGGGTGGTTGAGGATGCTCTAAAATTTGTAAGCAGAGAAGTGAAACGTGGAAAAAAATATAATGGGATTATATTAGATCCTCCTGCTTATGGAATTGGCGCAAAAGGGGAACGCTGGAAGTTGGAGCAAAAGCTAGGAGCTTTATTGGAACAAGTTTCACATTTGTTATCATCCGATGGTTTTATGGTTTTGAATGTTTATTCTTTGGGTTTGTCCCCATACATTATCCAAAATTTAATGAATGATTTTTTTTATCAGCGAGATTTTGAATTGTTTGAATTGTGCTTGAAATCAAGAACAAATCAAATATTACCTTTGGGAATATTGGCTAGAATTTAATTAAAGCATTAAAACAACTAATTTGCTAATTTTGTAAAAACTATGCTGAGAGGTTTTTTGCTTTTCTTTTTATTTTTGAATCTGTCTATTATTAAGGCTCAAGTGCCTTCAATGTCGGCGACCAGCCTCACTATTACTCAAACTTATTGTTCTCAAACTAATTTATCATGGACGAATGGTGATGGCACCTCACGTATTGTTATAGCATCTAAAGATGTACCATTATCCAATTTGCCTCAACAAAATGTTTATTATTTAGCCTCAGACAGTTTTGGCAATGGGGGAGCACTTAGTGCATCGGAGTTTATAGTATATAATGGGACGGGATCTTCAGTTACGGTTAAGAAACTAGACCCCAACACTACCTATTATTTTTCTGTTTTTGAATACAATGGTTCGGGTACAGTATTTGATTATCTTACATCAAATTATCCTCAAAAAAATAGAAAAACAGAAAATTTAATTCTTGATTTTACAATGAGTGACGACTATCAATGTGAGTTGAATAATCGTACTGATTTTGTGGCTTTGGTTACTCAAACCAATCCCCAAACGTTAACTTACAACTGGAATTTTGGCGATATGACTACATCTTCAGTTTCATCTCCTGCCAAGTCATATACTAACTATGGCATATATAAAGTCACCTTAAAAGTGTCTAGTCCAGGTTGTTTTGCAGTGGTTTCAAAGTATGATACAATTGCACCTGCTCCTATTGTTGATTTTGAATTGGATCCTGCATATTCAAATAATACTGTCGTTCAGTGTTTTTACAAACCTGATGGAAGCCCCAATGCATTTTACTTTAAAAATAACTCATCTTATAGGTATTTAAGTACCCCAAGTTCAAATACAGTTTTTAAATGGGTTTATGGAGATGGAACATTTGACAACCAGATTGTGAATGGTGATGTGTCATATGCAAAACCAGGCACATATTCAGTGAAGTTAATCGTATCCAATTCTTTTACTCCAAGAGATGAAGTCTGCTCAGATTCTTTTGAGATGGTTTTGGAAGTGAGGGAGAAACCTATAGATACAACACTATTGCAATTAGATTCAGTACAATGCATCAATAACAATGTGTTTAATTTTGATCACAAAACAAAAGATATTACCGCATCACATATTTGGGATTTTGGAGATGGGAATACTGCTACAACATCAACTGTTTCACATACCTATAATAGTGTAGGCAATTATGAATTAATTTTAGAAGTAACTGATGCAAATGGATGCTATGACATATACAAAGATAGTGTTGCAGTAGTAGAGCAACCGATAAACTCTTTTAGTGGATTGAATTCTTCCTATTGTATTAATGATGATGATGTGATGTTAATCCCTTTAATTCCAGATGGTATTTGGATTGGGAATCAGGTAAATTCTGCAGGTGTTTTTAGTCCATCACAATTAGGTTCTCATGAAATTTCTTATGCTGTCGATGAGGACGGTTGTAAAGATACTTTCTCCTCTAGCACGGTGGTGTTTGATATCCCTATTTTTAATTTAGGTAGTGATACCTCTATTTGTCAAGGAGATGAGTATGTAAAAAAAATAAGTAAAGCTGGGGCTTCCATATTATGGAGCACTGGAGATGTTGATTCTTTTACTACAGTTGATAAGGCTGGTCTTTTATGGGCTCAAAAAAGTAAAAACGGCTGTACATATAGAGATACTCTTCAAGTGAGGGTAATTCGAGCACCGTATTTTGAATTAGGTAATGATTCATTGTTATGTGGTGACGGAGTAAAAAATATTGATGTGACCACATCAGAGGCTATATATTCGTGGAATGATGGTTATGTTGGGGGAGTTAGAAGTATCAATTCATCAGGATCTTATTCAGTAACGGTAACAAATAAATGTGGTGTATATACAGATGATATTGACCTTACTTTTTTACCCTTTGCTTGTGAAATATTTATTCCTAATGTTTTTTCACCCAATGATGATGGGCTCAATGATGTTTTTAAACCATCTGGAAATGTAACCATTAAATCAATGCAGATTTTTAATCGATGGGGTGAGCTTCTGTATAAAAGCGTAGATAAATTTGCTTGGGATGGGAAATATGAAGGGTCATTTGCTCAAAGTGGATATTACTTTTTTATAATCCAATACGAAAAACCAGAAAACGGGATTGATATGCCCTACGTTTCGTCTGGGGAGGTTTATCTAGTAAGATAATTAAATAACTTTTCGTAATCCAATTTTGAATCCAGGGGTATAAATTGAATAAGAAAAATTTTCTGTGTTTGTCTTATTCAGAGGCAGTGCGGCTTTTATACCACCACTCAAAATTAGTTTTGGTGTAAGATTATACAATAGATTGATGTCCCCTAAAATCTGGATTAAATAAAGTTTTGGATTCACACCTGTTTCTTTGTTGATTACCTGCATAAATGTATTATTTACTGCAAATCCCTCTGTCTGAATTTTAATTGAGTGATGAGCTAAAGCAAAAACACCCAAGCCATATCCAGCCTCTACTTTAATTTTTTGAGGAATTTTTTGGAGTTGTAATTGGCGATTAATTAAAACTTGCAAACCGATGTACTGATTTCGATATCGTAGGTTGGCTATTTTTGATGCAGTCTGGGTAAGGTCTCTTATCTCTGGCAATGCCGGATGTATAATATCTAGAAACTGTAGGTCTTTCCTGACAAGACGTAGATTTGTCTGATAAAAACCAGGAATAAGACTGATTGAGTTATATCGGTCCCATTTCTTTTTAATCTCTATACCCATACCAATTGTTAAGTCATGTTTTTTTACAGAGTTTACAGAATCCCATTGCGGGATATTCTGACTTTGGCTTATATTTATGATAGGCTCAGCAATCAGTCCCACTGAAATTTGGGCAGAACAGCAAAAGCGGGCAAAAATCAATGCTATTAGAATATAAAATTTCATGTTTTACGAAGTAAATAATAAAAACGATACGAAAGACCCAATGCGGATAATGTTAATCCAATACTTAGCCCAACCCATATCCCATTAATTCCAGTCCACCAAAGGGAGAAACCCGCAAGATTTGACAAAAAATAACCAACAGGGATAGCAATTATCCAATAAGAAACAAAGATGAAAGCACTAGGTTTTTTCACATCCTCTATGCCTCTCAATAAAGCTACGGAAATAGCCTGAATACCATCACTTAGTTGGAAGATAGCAGCCCAAATAAGTAGTTGGGATCCCATTTTAATGATATCAGATTGATCAGAAAATAATCGAGCCAATGGTTCACTTAATAGTAAAAAAACACCTGCAAAGAATAGCATAATTATTATCCCAATTTGCCATGATGCTTTTCCGTAATTTTTAATATCCTTTTTATTCTTTTTACCATTTGCTTTGGCTACACATATACTCCCGCCTGCAGCAATTCCTCCAGCAAACATATAGGTAAAAGACGCTATTGTAATAGCCAATTGATGAGCAGCTAGCTCTTTAGCGCCTAACCATCCAGCCATGACAGCGGCACCCGCAAATGCAGCGACTTCAAAAAAATATTGTAAACCCGTTGGTAATCCAAGTTGAATAATTTTTTTATAAAAGTTTATTCGATGGTTTGTTCGGAATGAACGAATAAATGAAAGTGTGTGAATAGGTATTGACGATGATTTAAATAGAATAATAAGCATAAATACAGCCATATATATACGCGAAATAATGGTTGCATATCCGGCACCAGCTATACCATATGCTGAAAATCCAAACTGACCATAAATCAAAACCCAATTCAAAAAAACATTAACACCCAATGCGGACAATGTTACTATCATGCCCCCTTTAGTGTAGCTAAATCCGTCACATATATTTTTAGCAAAAAAGAAAATTAATAGAGGCATTAAAGACCAATTTAATAAATTCAAATAGGGTGTAGCAATTGTATTCACTTCAGGGGGTTGACCGAATAAATCAAAGCATTGTGTAGTAAAGTATAAAATTGAGCTAATGATGAAGGAAAGTAATAGGGTTACTACAAGACTATTGCTTGCTAAAATAGTGTATGATGAAGTCTTATTTTTCCCCTGTAAAATCCCTGTAATGGAAGCAAAAGCCATGGTAACTCCCATTGGGAATATAGAGAGTAAAAAAAAGATACTATTACTTATGCCCGCTGCTGCTAATTCTTCATGTCCCAGTTTTGCTACCATTATACTGTCAAAAAAACCAGTAAGTACCAATCCAATTTGACCAATGATTATTGGCCAACTTATTTTGATAACTTCATAAATATACGAGTTTTTCAAAGTGATTTGAAACAATTAAAGTATTGAGGAGACTATGATTTTTCCAAAAGCCCAATTTCTATTAAACGTTGAGTGAGGAATTCTCCAGCAGATATATCCTCAAACATTTTTGGGTTTTCTGTTGAAATACAATTCTCAAGACTATCTAAACGCATATTTGATGTAGGATGCAAGAAAAATGGAATTGAAAAACGAGGGGTCCCCCATTTTTCTTTGGGAGGATTAACCACACGATGAGTAGTACTTTTTAATACATTATTGGTCAATCGCTGAAGCATATCACCAACATTGACAACAAGTTGGTCTGGAAGAGCCGTAATGGGGATCCAATTATTCTTCTTATCTAATACCTCTAAACCTTCGGCACTAGCACCCATTAGAAGTGTGATTAAATTGATATCTTCATGCTGACCGGCACGCACAGCATTTTTTGGAGCCTCTTGGATAGGCCCATAATGTATTGGTCTGAGTATACTGTTACCATATTCAATGTATGAATCAAAATAATTTTCCTCTAATTTTAAGAATAATGCAATGGCTCTAAGCATGTATTTGCCAGTTTCTTGTAAAGCAGAATAAGCGTGCATGGCATGCTCATTAAACTGAGGCACTTCATCGACCAATATATTATTTGGATAATCATACTTTTCTTTTAAATCAGGAGGAATATGCTGACCAAAGTGATAGAACTCTTTTAAATCACCTACTTTACTATTCTTACTATGCTCTGTGCCCCATGACGTAAATCCACGTTGTCCGGCTAAGCCTTTAATGTGATATTTCATTTTTATATCCATTGGTAGAGCATAAAATTCTTGTGTGTATTTATAAAGATTATCGGTTAACTCATCGCTAAGTTGATGATTATAAACAGCCACAAATCCTATTGTTTGAAAGGCGTCACCTAAGTCTTGAACAAATTTATTTTTTTGTTGCGGTGATCCATGTTTAAAATCGTTTAGATTTAATGAAATAATTGAACCCATTATTTAGTAAGTTATATAGCAAATTTAAGCATATGAAGTACTATTTCTTAATACTTCATTGATTGCTTGAGTTTTAAGTTTAATTTCATCCCATTCTTTTTCAGGATTTGAGTCAATAGTTATGGCACCTCCAGCACAATAATTGATTTGTTTTTTGAGGGTATCACATAGCAATGAGCGAATGACAACATTAAAATCAAAATCACCATTTGGAGAAATATATCCAACTGATCCGCTATACCAACCACGTCTAAATTCTTCTAATCTGTCTATTTGTTTCATTGCTGAAATTTTTGGTGCTCCAGTCATGCTGCCCATGGGAAAAGTAGCATGTAATATATCAGAAATGGGTGTGTCTTTTTTTAGTATTCCTTCAATAGAGGAAATCATTTGATGGACTTGGAGGTAGCTATATATTTCACAAAGTTCAGTTACTTTTACGGAATCAGTTAAGCAAATTCTATTTAAATCATTACGAACGAGGTCTACAATCATGATATTTTCTGCACGTTCTTTTATTGAATTTTGAAGCTCGTGAATCAACTTTTGATCTTCTTGTAAATCAGTACTTTTTTTGATCGTTCCTTTAATGGGTTGGCTTATCAGAGTCTGGTCATTTTTTGTAAGAAAACGTTCCATGCTTGCTCCACATAAATGGACCGTATTATTTTTAAAGTAAGCAGCCATAGGTACAGGAGAATGATTGATTAAATTTAACTGAAAATTAATGGGAGAAAATTTGTGATAATTATAGGTGTTGGCAATGCAGTAATTCAGTTCATATACTTCCCCTTGCTTAATCAAATCGATTATTTTTTTTACATTTTGTATGTAATCTCTTTTTTTTGTCGTTTGATTTGATTGTTCAATTTGGCATGAAGAATCTAGGTTTTTAGGATTCCAAAAATCTTTACTAATTTCACCTTTAATTAGAGTTGCTTTATTTTTTTTATCTATTCCAATAATAATTTTAGGCACAAAAAATAAGAGATTTGGAGTTTCGATAATGGATGTATTTGAGCTTGTTAGGTCCTCGAACTCATTTTTTAAGTCGTAAGATAAAATACCAAACAGCCAATCATTTTGATGGTTATCTAAATCGATTAAATTTTGGATTATTTTTTCAGCACCAAATGCAGCAAGTAGTTCATATTTGCCATCATATTTACCTGTATTGAGTTGACAGCTATCCAGAATACAACAGTGCTTGTATTGGGAAGCGTTTTGGTAAACTATTCTTTTAAAATGGTTTAACCCAAATTGATGAAGGTATGAATTAAGGTTGATCATTAAAAAAAGTTTGAATTATTGATGCTTTGGCTGGTCCTACTATTCTGGCAATATCAGCTTGAGGTGTTTTCTTTATTCGAGATACAGATTTGAATGCTCTTAGCAGCTCTGTTGCAGATTCATTCCCAATTCCTTTTATCTCAGTTAATTTGCTTAATAAGGTTCCTTTACTACGTTGGTTTCGGTGGTGAGTAATGCCAAAACGATGAGCTTCATCTCTCATATGTTGGATAATACGAAGAGTTTCAGATTTTTTATCCAAGTATAAAGGAAGATTATCTTCAGGGTAAAAAATTTCTTCAAGCCTCTTAGCTATGCCAATAATTGCAACTTCGCCATAGATGTTAAGATCTTTTAATGCTTTTACTGAACTGGATAATTGACCTTTACCGCCATCAATAATAATCAATTGGGGAAGTGGTTTTTGTTCTTCTATAAGTCTAGTATATCGACGAGTGAGTGCTTCATACATGCTTGCGAAGTCATTAGGGCCCTCTACTGTTTTTATGTTAAAGTGACGATATTCCTTTTTGCTGGGCTTCCCATCTCTAAAAACTACACATGCACTCACTGGATATGATCCTTGAAAGTTGGAGTTATCGAAACATTCCATATAAAGTGGTAATGCTTTGAGTTTTAGATCATTTTTAACGGTGTTGAGTAAACGCTCTTTTTTTAAATCGGGGTTTAACTTTTCATACTGATTCGTTTTTTCTCGCATATAGAGATGAGCATTTTTATAACTCAAATCAAGTAATTTCTTTTTATCTCCACTTTGTGGAATGGTGTATTTAAATGATACAGATAGCGTTAAGGGAACTATTATTTCTGAGGTCTCTGTAGACATATCAGAGTTTTTGATATCAGCTAGAGCCGTTTCTATGAGTTCCTCAGAACTTTCATTCATTTTTTTACGTAATTCCATATTCCTAGATTGAATGATAATCCCTCGTGAAATTCGTAAATAATTGATATAGGCATATCGTTCATTTTGAGCAATGTTGTATACATCTACATCATTTATTCTTGGATTAACCACCGTGCTTCTACTTTGATAGTTGGTTAATATATCTAATTTAATTTTATATTTTTCTGCATCTTCATAGTGCCATTTAGATGCGGCTATTTCCATTTTACGCTTTAGATGATCTTTGACTTCTTTCAAATTTCCACGAAGAATATTTTTAATCCCACTAATACTCTCCATATATTCTTCTTCTGATTCTAATCCTTCACATGCACCTTTACAATTGCCAATTTGATATTCGAGACAGACTTTAAATTTTTTTGCTTCAATATTTTTTTCTGAAAGGGCATAGTTGCAATTTCTAATGGGATAAATTTTCTTACACAACTCTAAGACTATCCGCATTAATTTAGTATTTGTATAGGGCCCATAATAGGTGCTCCCATCTTTTATTGTTTTACGAACGGAGTATATTTTCGGGAAGCGTTCGTTAGTAATTTTGATTGATGGATATGTTTTATCATCTTTCAAATTGATATTGTATTTAGGCTTAAACTCTTTAATAAGACTATTCTCCAACAACAATGCATCAATTTCAGTAGGGACAACGGTGATATTCATGTCCCATATTTTACTTACAAGAATCTTTGTTTTTTGATTTTCGTGTTGTTTTTTATTAAAGTATGAACTAACTCTCTTTTTTAGATTTTTTGCCTTACCAATATAGAGGATTACACCATTTTTATCAAAATATTTATATACACCTGGCTCATTGGGGAGTATCTTTAATTTGTTTTTTATGGGTGCTTGCTCTTTTTTGTTCACGCTTTAAGCAAAAATAGGCATAATGTAAAGCTAAAAAATGGGTTATTTGTCAATCCAAATTCGATCGCCATCAAAAAAAGGTGTTTGGATAGATATAACTTTTAGAGGACCATCTGAAATAGAATGTACAGCATGGATTGTGCCTTGAGGAATAAATACGACGTCACCTTGTTTTATCGAAAAAAGAGTGTCACCTAAACTCATCATAGCACATCCTTTCAATACATGAATATATTCTGAGTGATGGGCGTGATAATGCGGCTTAACAGCCTCTTTTACCCAAATTATAAAACTGCTTTGAAATGAATCTTCAGCAATTTTTTGAATTTGAATATTTTCAAATTTAGCTGGATTTGGATTAAGGCTATCGGGCATAATTTTTTGTCCATGAACAGCAGCTGCAAATAGTACATAAAAGATAATCAGGATAAATCTTTGCATATAATTTACAAATTAAAGTAACTATTTTGTTGATTTGTACGTTCAAGGGTTGAATCTGCATTGAGATATATATTTTTATACATCATACTTTTTATTTATAGCTATGGATATAGCCAACATAAACTATTTACGGCAACATTTAAATCATTGCAGAATGGGGAACCTGTACTCTATGCTAAAGTTACTAATAATGAGGGGGAGTCACTGTTAACCAATGTGGATGGTCTCATAAAAATCCCCTATTCTGATGGCGCTATAATTACAATATCACATTTGGTATATGATACACTTCAAATTAAAACTACTGATTTTGTAGGCCAACAGAACTTAATATTTTATTTACAACCTAGAACATATGATTTAAGAGAAGTTAAATTTTCAATTTTAGGTGAAAGGTCACTATTTGATCAAAAATTTGTTTCTAATCATTTAGGCAAATCCGATCAAGAAAAAGTGCGTGAAAAGCTGAAAATCATAGAGATGAAACAAGAACTTATCGGTTTAGATAAATCTGCCCAATCTGGGGCTGTATTGGGCAGTCCAATATCATATTTGTATGATCGGTTTAGTAAATCTGGACGAGAACGGAGAGAATATGCTATTCTGCTAGCAAAGGATAAACAAAGGCAGGAAACCGGAAGGAAATTAGATGCGTTTGTGTATGCTACATTAACGAGTTTTAGTGGAGATGAATTAATACGTTTTCAGCAATTTTGCAGCTTTCATCCCAGTTTCATAGAATTAGTGGATGAACTTACGCTGTATTATGAAATCATTCGATGCAGAACTGAATTTATTGAAAAGGAGTATTAGTAATTCTTCTTTAGTGTGTTACTCCTTTACCATTTTTTTAAAAAATATTTCTTCTTCAGTGATTATTTTTACCCAATAGATACCTCGAATTATACTACTAATATCAATTTCACTTATTGGGGAGTTTACTTCTTTTATTATTTGACCATGAGAGTTATACACTATTATTTTTTCAATTATTTGGTTATTCTTATTCGATAAAATGGAGAAAGATTCTCTAACTGGATTGGGGGATAGTAATATTTTAGAGGTGTTTAGGTTGTTTAGACCGATACTTTGCCTACTGAAGAGGTAGATTGTCCCGTCTGGGATCGTGCCATCAATATGATGAGGGTTTTGATTATCAACCCAAAGTACTTCAGGATTTTTGGGGTTGCCAGTGAGAACATATCCTTTGCCCAAAACTTTATTTATGCCGTGATCAAACATAGGGAAAAGAGCGATATAAGTACCCGAGTAGTTGTTGTAACATAGATTCGGTTTTGAAATATGACTCGGACCAAAGTGCCATTCTACATCGTTTGATCCTTCATAAAGCCATAGTTGAAAATTAATATAATCAGACGATATACTATCATCAGCTAATTCATGGTAGAATCCAGCATTTCCCCATTGTATTTTCAGGATTTTTCTATGGTTTAAACTATCTAATTGGTATGAAATATTGGATTTAGATTCTAGAGTAATGGTATCACTAATTATATTGTATCCACGATCTACAAGGTCTGAGCCATAAGCAATTAATAAAGAATAAATTCCTTTTGTACCTGAGGTTAACGCACCACCCCATCCAAATCCATTGAGCACAATACTTTTGATAGGCTTGTCATATAGTATGAAGTCAAATCCAATAGGAATATCGTAGTGAGGGTCTTGCCATGTAAAGCTATTATTGAGTGATATAGCGTTGTCTAAATCTGCATATAAATCGGTTGAAGTATCAAACGTATAATATTGAGCACTTAAACTAGTTGAAACAATTATCAGTGGTATAAAAAATAGTGTTTTCATAAAAATGGGACTTGTCCTTACATATGTAATAAATCATAATATAATTGATGAGATATTAATGCCATTTTTCTGTTAATCAAGTCGTATTTTCGCATTGTATTTTGAAAAAGGGTCTATTACTGTTTTTAAGTTTAACCTCGTTATTGAGTCAGGCTCAATTACTACCCAACTTTGGTGGTCAACGGGCAGGCCTATCTGCTCTAAGTTTTTTAAAAAATGATTTGAACCCTATTTCGTACTCCATGGGCGGCGCTAGTGTTGCTAACCCCGGTAGTTTGTACAGTTCAGAAAATAATCCTGCGGCCCTTGCTCAATTGAATAATTCGGGTATTGCCTTAAGTAATTTGGCCATAGGTGCTGGAATTAACCAAAGTTTTATTGGTGTTTCATACATTCTTGATGATGGTTCTGTATTTGGGGCCAACCTAAATAGCTTAAATACAGGTGCTATGGAAATAAGAACAGAATTTGAGCCCAACGGTACCGGTCAGTTGTTTTATGCCAACAATACGGCTTTAGGAGTAAATTATGCAAAATATCTCTCCGAAAATTTTAGTATTGGTTTGGGGTTAAAATATATTTATGAAGGCATTTCTTCTTATTCAAATCACACGGTTACAGCCGATATTGGGTTTTTATATACTACCGATTTTAAACATTTATCATTTGCAGTAGTAATCAAAAATTTTGGAGGAAATTCTCAAATGCTTGGCTCGGATTTAGAAACAACTTTCAATAGAACAGATGTTGTTTTAAATAAATATACAACACCTAGTATTTTTAAAATGGGTTTTTCATTAGTTCCTTATGAATCTAAAACAAAAAAACTACTCGCGACTGTTGAGCTCAACCATCCAAGTGACAATGCTGAAAATATTCGATTAGGTGGCGAGATGAGTTTTAGAAATATTCTTTTTACTCGAATTGGATATAAAATTAATGTTCTTGGACAAAATTATCCCACAGCGGGATTGGGTATTAAAACAAGGTTAGGAGTACACCCACTTTTCATAGATTATGCAGTAAATCCTACGAATCGTTTGGGTATACAACATCTTATAGGGATGTCCATTCCATTTAATAAAGATCAACGATGAAATGGTCTAAAATATATATTATCTGTAGTTTCAGTATCCTGTTGATTTCGAGTTGTGAAGGCTTCTTGGGAAAAAAAACCGATTTAGATTTTATCGAGATTCCAGAGTATCTTCCTCGTGAAGTTGCTTATGTACCTGTAGAGCCAGTGTTAGAGAAATATGCCAAACCTATTGATATTATAGCTGGATTCGATGAGTTGATTTATATTGTTAATGAAACTACGGAAGAGATTATCTCCTTGGATGAAAGTGGGAAGGAGCTATCTCGTTTTCAATTGGAGGGAGTTCAATCTATTGCTCAAGATAGAAAGTTAGACCTATTAGCTATAGGTACTACCGACAGGAAGGTTGGAGGAAATATCAATAAAGTAACCTGTATTTATCGAATAGATCTTCATGGTGATGGTAATAATTATGGATTAGAATATGCACGAATAGTTGATACTATTGCTCATCCATTATATTTTAAAAGCACATTTTCTGGCAGCGATAATCAAGTTAAATTCAATAAAATTGCTGTCTTGGCAGATAACCGATTTTATGTTACTAGAACAGGAATAGACAATAATCAACAAAAAGTAGGAGGACCCGATGATGCCATTTTATTGTTTGATGAAGATGGGACTTATTTAACTCCAATAATAGTGAATACTCCTAACGGTTTTTTTAGGGATTATTTTAAAAAGCCTACTGGGATATCTAGCTTTATTCAACCTCCTCAAATTTCTGCAGGTGGTCCGGATCACTTTGTATTTACTTCATTATCTGAAAATACGTCCATAAAAGTTCAAGTCATTGATTACATTGAATCAGACTTTGGAGCAAGCTACGAGCCGCGTATTTTATTGGATGTTGATTCATCTGTAGCTGATGGAAATCTGAATACACCTGAGCGGTTTAGCTCGCCTGTTTCGACATTAGTGACGGGTGATGGGACTAATTTCATTTTTGTTTTAGATCAAGATAAAGATTCGCTATTTCAATTTACTGTAAGTGGGATAGAAGGGGTAAAACCTCCTGTTGGATCAGCTACAAGTAAATATCAAATGGCTAGTTTTGGAGGCCTTGGAGATAGGTTAAAACAATTTAATGCTCCATCAGCAATGGCATATAAAAATAAGATACTTTGGATTTGCGATACAGGAAATGGAAGAATCCTACGATTCAAACTCACGACAGATTTCCAATAAATTATGGGGCAAATTTCTTTTTTCTTCTGAATCGGAATCGATCAAATTGATAGCGATAAAAAAGACCGATTCCAGTGGTCCTCACATTCGTAATATTCCCTAATGTAGGGTCATTTGCTTGTTTTTGAAAACCAATTACTTTTAAGTTACCATCTTCACTAATCGCATATTTCACACTAATGTCATAGGGTATTGCTCCAGTTGCTGCTGCATCAGTTGAGTATGCTAGCTCAAGACGATCATTCAAAAACTTCCGTTGTAATGAAAGAATTAATTCTGCTTTATTTTGATATGAAGTTTGATAATCTACCCCCAATTGAAAACGGGTGTCAAGTTGTCCTAACCAGTTATTTATTTGACTAGAAGCAAAATCACTAAAACTATTTATCCCGGTATTTACTGCCCCCTCTGATAGATTAGGCCCAGCGTTATTCGCAAAACTTGGGGGTATAAATGTCCCTAAAACTAGCAAAGCAAAAACTTGACGATTTAGCTCTTCTTGATCTAATCGTATACGGTTAATTATTGTATTTAATGAACTACTTGAATTTGAATTTAAATTGGTTTGAGTAGGGAAATTCAAATCAAATGTAACCTCGGGATTAAACAATAGACCTTCTAATTTCAAATAACAATCGGCTGCAATAGCTGTTTGAAATGCAGCACTGTCGTCTGCAGCGGTAAGTGACCCTTGCATAAGAGGATAAGGTGTTGGATATTCACGCTTAATAGCTTCTAAACTAATTTTAGCATTGTAAGGATTACCATTCCAAAATAGTGTTCCCCCAGGCTTTACTATAAAATATTTATTAATTAGATCAAATGCAGTAAACAAATAGTTCCCTTTATCAATGGTAAGCCCACCATACATATTAAAATCATCAAAAGTGTTTACTTCCATTCTTAAATTTCCATGACCTGAAGCTTCTATTTTATCCCCTAATAGTTCATCAAAAATCAGCTTTACTTCTGCATCATTTGTGATCTCAAAATTGAAATCCATTTGTACGCCAGTTTCATTTTGTGAACGGGTATTTTCTTCTATATTTTTAGTTTGATTAACAAATTTTACATAACTCAACATATGATCTGAGGAAGCATCTTCTAATGGAATTTCTATGATGGTGCCTTTCCTGCTTTTTGCATTTGCTTGGATCATAATGTCATCAATGGGGCCATAAATTTTAGCATTGCCGTCTACAAATGCATGTCCATAGAATAACTCGTTATCTCCTTTAGATGTATTTAAAATTTCAAAATTATTTAGATCGTTAATAGCAAGATCTACTCGAATATCATCAAAATTATGATGACTAATTTTGCCACTAAGAGATGCTCTTTTACCATAGTGGTCTATTAAATAAGCTTCCGTAATATTAAACGACGAATAATCAATCGCAACTATGGCCCTTCCTTTATATTCAGTATTTAAATAGTCCATCACAAAACTTAGGCTATCTATGGTCAGTTTTCCTTTTAATTCTGGTTTGGTGAGTGGACCTGTGATAAAAATTCGGGTGTTACTATACCCATGTATATCTGACATCAGGCCTGCTAAATATTTTTGAAATGGTTTGATACTGCTTTTTTGAGTTTTTAGTTCGAGATTCAGAGGTGAATTTTGGTTAGCAAAATCAATGGATCCATTGATTTCCATTTTATTGAAAACCCCACCACTTAGGTTTCCATTAATGGACACTGCAAGACCGTCAGCATTGATACTATTCAATTCTAAATGACCAAGTGTATCGTCATCCATCTGTAAATCATCTATGGACAAATCTGTTTCAATAATAGGGAATCCATTACGATCTGAAACGTCTATATACCCATTGATTATCCCGTGGAAATTCAGGTCATAACCTGCAATAAATGGATTAATATTTTCTAATTTAAAATTTGAAATGATAGCATTTACCTTATTGGCTTGACTCCCCATTGATGCATCTAAAAAAAGTATTTCATCATCATGCCTAAAATCAAAATATAGGAACTCAGTAATCCCCTGATGCAAAATAATATTGGGTGTGTTTACAGGTTTTAAAGTCCAAGGTTTTTGATTTAAAAGCACCTTGGATTTATCGATGTATATTTTGGCACTATCCTCCTGATAAATAGCTCTTCCATCAATATGAATGGCTAAATCCTCACCTTTTTGAGTAGTATTTCTGAAAAATAATACATCTTTGGTAAGCGTTCCACTGAGTTCAAATATGTCAAAAATATTGCTATCATTTTGAAGGACTCCTCTTGTAGATATAGCGTAATTTAAAGCATTAGTATCCTTTATGTTTTGAATTTTAGCTGAAATTTTCGGTGATGAAATATTCCCTATTTTTAATCCTTCATAGGAATGGTTGCTTTGTATTTTATGATTATCTAAATTATAGCTAAAATTAAATGAACCCTTATCCAGTTTGATATTATCCCACATAAGAGGAATAATCTGATTGGGTTTGATTAGTGTTATGTGAAGATTGAAATCTTTTGATTGGTAATATTGCTCTAGCTTTTTCTTTTCATGATTTATCCATAACCCATTAAGCTCATTAAGAATAACTGGAATTTCTGTTGGCACATATTGCCCAGATATGTTAGCTTCAAACTCATCCGTAGTCAGTTTTATTTCTTGATAGACTCCTGTTTTCTTTGAGATTCCAAAATGATTAAATGGGTATTTTTTGCCGTTTTGTTCATAGGTTATTTTTTGGAATTGAATATTTCCATCTAATTCATCTATGGAATTTCCTGTTATATCAATTTCTCCACTACATGAAATTTGTCGATGATTAGTGTCTGGATAGTTTAGTTTAAAAGGGAAATTTTGAATATCAATGTTGGCATTCCACTTGGGTTGTTCATTTTGTAAGTTAGTTTCACTCTTTACTAAAAGTGTATAGTCTTGTTCTCTACTTTCAAAATCTGCCAATATTATTTGATTTGAGATACTCGCATTTAATTTAATATTTTGATAAGTAATCCCTTGATAGGTAATTTCGAATATATTACCCTTTGCCTCAGTAATTAGAGATACAAGAGAGTTCCCACTCCCCTCTAAGGTAATATCAAAATCGATGGTTCCAATGGACTCATTAGCAATCAAATTTCCCAATGCTAGTTTATCACTTCTGATGTACCCTTGATAATTTATGGGATTATTTTTAGGGAAACCGAGAGATAATTTTGTATTGATTTTACCTAAATTGGTAGCACATATTCCATCGATGTCAAGTTTTGATTTTGAACCAATCAGGGCTCCACTGAATTCAATATTGTCAAGCATTTTAAAATCGTTGAATAGATCTTTTATTTGACTATATCTCTCTATTTCATTGGGATTAGTAATTATTTTTTTTGCCTTAATTTCAAAGACTAGCTTCTCAATTTGTGTAATGTTTTGAAGATTGATTTTGCCATCAAAAAAGCTTTCCCCCATAGAACAACGTAACTGATCTGAAATTAATTGATTCACAAATCCATGAATAGATCCATGGATATTAATTTGCTTTTTTGTTTCTTTTAAATCGTTGGAGAAAAATGCAAGATCATCGGTGTGAATAACCGAATTTTTTAGATTAAAATGTAGGTCAACTTTATTGTTAAAATCATCAAAATCGGTATAGCTAGAGTAAAGAAAAACCACGCTGTCTTTGAATGTGCTTTTTGGTGTTTTTAATTCCAAATTAGTCAATTTTAACGTGGTTGAAGAAATGGTTGTTTCTGCTCTAATATTTTGTACAATTAGACCTGATTTTTCTTTAGTTGTTAGTTTATCTATGCTAAAATGAAGAGAATCATTGATTAAATAAAAATCGTGTAACACCCCATTAATTTGTGAAAATATCATATTATTTTCATTAAAAACTCTGCTTTTGGGGGCAGGATAATTTTTGTTAAAATATTTGAAGCTAGTTTGATTGAGCGTTAAATCTTTAATTATAAAAGGTTGTGTTGTTTTCTTTGAACTAGATTTGGGTGAAAATGCGTCTATTATATATTGAATATTTAGTGATTTATCACCTTCATGAATTCCTAAGTATATAGATCCTCTTGTTAAATTAAGTTTATCTATACTTACCGATTCTCCAAACAAACTTTGAATATTATAGTTTACAGATAGCTTTTCAAGGTATACTAATGTGTCATTTTTAAGATCGGGGACATAGAGCTGATGTATGATTATCTGATCTAAATATTCTATTTCGATTTGCTGAAGATGTACTTCTACTCCTAGCTTTTTTTCTAAGTAGGTTACTGTCCATTTTTTGAGCTCGTTTTTAAACCAATATGTTTGAGCTATACCTAATGAAAGTAGCAATAGCCCAACAAGAATGGTAAGGGTTATAAGCGGTATTTTAATTACTTTTGGCAATTAGTTGTAGTTATACACTTTACATTGCAAACATACCTTGGAATCTACAAACAACAATTCACATAAAATAATACTTGGAATCGAATCGTCTTGTGATGATACCTCAGCCTCTATATTATGCGATAGCAAAATTTATTCCAATGTGATTGCTTCCCAAAAAATTCATGAAGAATTTGGAGGAGTTGTTCCAGAATGGGCGAGTAGAAAACATCAAAAAAATATTTTACCGACCGTTCATCTAGCTTTAAAGAAAGCGAATCTAAAACTTCAAGATATTAATGCTATTGCCTGTACGCAAGGACCAGGGCTTATGGGTTCACTTCTGGTTGGACACACTTTTGTAAAGGGATTATCCATGGCTTTAAACATTCCGTTTGTTAATGTAGATCATATAGATGCGCACGTTTTAGTTCACTTCATTGATGGCGATATTCCTCCATTGCCTTTTTTATGTTTGTTGGTATCTGGAGGACATACTCAAATTGTCTTGGTTCAAGAAAATTATGAAATGCAAATTTTGGGTAAAACCATAGACGATGCTGCTGGTGAAGCTTTTGATAAAGCAGGTAAAATGCTGGGGTTGCCTTATCCCTCAGGACCAATTATAGATCAATTGGCTTCTCAAGGAAATCCAGGGGCATTCTCCTTTAATATTCCTAATGTAGGAGATTTGAATTTTAGTTTCTCTGGATTAAAAACATCCATTTTGTATTTTCTTCAAAAAGAGGTGAAAAAAAATGCTGAATTTATTAATTCTAATAAAAATGACCTTTGTGCATCCATTCAATATACAATAGTGTCTTATTTAGTGTCCCAATTGGAGAAAGCAATAATTGAAACTGGTGTTAAAAATATTGGAATTGCTGGAGGTGTAGCTGCTAATTCAGCTTTACGAAATGAATTAGTCGAACTGGCTAATAAGCATAAAGGGGGAGCATTTATCCCTAAATTTGAATATTGTACAGACAATGCTGCTATGATTGCTTTTGCTGGTAAGATTAAATTTGACCAAGAAAAATTTGGCACATTAACTGATGTATGCTTTACAAGAAAATGAAAAATAACTTCCTTTTTATACTTTTAATTATGCTTACTCATGGCGTTTGTGCACAACAAAACGATACTTCATTAATCCGATTAAATCGGGTGGGAACTATTGAAAAATTTCAGTTTGTTCATGCTTTTGAGGCCAATAAAGATACTTGTCTTCTTGAGTTTACAAAATTTGATAAAGATGCTCAAATATTATTTCATAGCGTTGATTTACATTGTATTGGTTGGAATAATATAGAAGAAAAATGGTATAGCTATTCCAATAATCGATTAGATTCATTAGAAATTAGGAGGGATAATCTACCCTTTGCTAAAAGTATTTTTAAATATCAAAATTCAGCAGATCCTCAAACGACAATTACTTACTTCACTCAAGAAATGGATACGCTTATGTCTTACAATACTTTTTACAGAGATGATCATAACCGACTAGATAGCACAGTTGCTTTACGTATTAATAACCATGGAAATAAAAATATATTAAGAACTATTTATCGCTATGATGTAAATAATTATCTTATCCAACAAATTTCCTCAGATCAAAAAGGCGAACCCATAGATATGATAAGCTATGAGCGATTAGAAGACGGGAAAATGAAAAGTATTGCCTTCACTACTTACGGAGAAAAACCAAGTTTCAAACAAGTATATTACAGCTATGATCAAAAAGGTAGAATAGCTAGCACATTGGATACACAGAATCGGAAACAACTCTATTTTTATATGAAAAATGGGCTATTAAATAATGTACTAACGTATAATGGTAACGGTGCTTTGGAAGTAGAATTTTTATATAATTACTCGTTTCATTAATGCATTTAATTTGGGTTTTTATAGGCGGTGGAATTGGAGCAGCACTTCGCTGGTTTGTCGGCGAATTAATTCAGCCCTCAACTGATTTCCCATGGGCTTCTTTATCTGTTAATTTATTGGGTTGTTTATTCATTGGAGTGGTGAGTGTATTTGTGCTCGATCATCCCACATGGTCTCTATTTTTAATTACTGGGATCTTAGGAGGATTCACCACTTTTTCAAGTTTCGGATTGGATGCATTTAAATTGCTTCAATTGGCAGAGTATAAAAAGGGTATAGCCTATATTGCTTGTAGTAATATTTTTGGGATACTTCTTGTTATTATAGCTCACAAAATCACAACTTTTATTTTGAAATAAATTATGGCTAGATTAGTTTTTATTTTTTTAACAATATTAGCCTTTAGATCTACAAAAGCGGATCAATTGATCATCCCAATGGATGCTACACAAAAGAATCATTTGAAAGCCTATGGAATAGCATTTTGGGTTTTGGAACAGCAAGAGCAAGTAGAGTGGTTACTCAATTATAAAGGGGGTAGTTTTTTAATGAATGATTATGAAAATATTGAGCAAGAATGCTTGTTGAGAGGTGTTTCTTTTTATACTATGAGCGATGCCAAAGCCAACGCACTTAAAAATGAAATAGCAGATCCAACAGTTAATGCTGAAGTGGTAAAACTATTAACCGTGCCTAAAATTGCTGTGTATTCTCCAAAAACTGCACAACCATGGGACGATGCAGTTACCATGGTTCTCACATATGCAGAAATCCCATATGATGTGATTTTTGATGATGAGGTGCTATCCGATAAGTTGCCTTTGTACAATTGGCTTCACTTGCATCATGAAGATTTTACTGGACAATTCGGAAAGTTTTGGGCTAGTTATCGAAATGCACCTTGGTATATAGAACAAGTTTCAGAGGCTGAGGCCATGGCAGAAAAATATGGATACGCATCAGCTGCTCAACTTAAATTAGCGGTAACAAAACGAATTAAAGATTTTACGCTAGGCGGAGGATTTTTATTTGCCATGTGCAGTGCTCCTGATAGTTATGATGTTGCCCTTTCAGCAGATGGGGTAGATATATGTGATCGAATGTTTGATGGAGACCCAATCGATCAACAAGCCCAATCGAAGTTGAATTTTGATAATACTTTTGCTTTCAAAGATTTCAAAATTGAGCTTAACCCTATGAGATATGAAATTAGTAGTATTGATGTAGATCCAAGAAATAGACAGGTTAATGAAGCCAATGATCTATTCGCATTGAATGAATTTAGTGCGAAATGGGATGTTATTCCTACAATTTTGACTCAAAATCATGAACGTGTAATAAAATCTTTTATGGGTCAAACAACCGCATTTAAAAAAAATCATGTTAAAAGTTCTGTAGTTATTTTAGGAGAAAACAAAAGCTTAAATGAGGTAAAATATGTACACGGAATTATGGGCCAAGGACAGTTTACATTTTTTGGAGGCCATGATCCTGAGGATTATCAGCACATGGTTGGGGAGCCCCCAACAGATTTGTCACTTCACCCTAACTCACCAGGGTATCGTCTGATTCTTAATAATATACTTTTTCCTAGTGTAAAAAAGAAAAAACAAAAAACGTAGTTATTGTCGGTAATCGATTGGTGCAAGGTTCAGTCGTATTCCCATCCGGAATAGTGAATTAGTTTTACTGCCAACTATTGGATTAAGTTGTTTCCTAATCCATATACCCCCATCCAAAAATAGGTTGTGCCACAGCATATAGCTTATGTCAAATGAAATCGTAGATAGTGTATTTTCTATGCCTTGAAATAGTATTACTTGATCTTTGTTTGTTATTTGTTTATTTCCCCGAGTGACATCTCCACCAAAATTGGTTGAATTTTTACTGGTATCTATACCTTGTTTAGAAAAACTGTATCGGGCATCGATAAATAATCGATCGATTGGTTGATATCGAAGAATACCAATAAATTCTCTAAAATTTGCACCCAATGGATGTGCCAAAGCTTGATTGTAATGAATCCAGTTTTGAGATGGGGAATAATGGCTATACACATAAGGTCTTACTTGATTTATCTCAAGTTGAGCATCTAAATTATGTATACCAAGGATATTGATGTATTTAAGTCCAGCTTGATATCCCCACTTATTTACCCATGAAGAACTCGCATTTAAGAAATCGTCTTTTATAAATTCATCCAAGACAAACTGGCCATATATTGAAAATCTTCCCAAAAAGTTCCATTTCCAATCCATACCTAGCAATACATTATCGCTACTATTTAATCCATGCTCTACTGCTCTATAAAAAATAATTGGATTGAAATAATCTACCTCAAATCGATCATTTTCTGAGCTATCTTGACGATCAAAGACTACATTTTCCCAAAAGCCTAATGTAAGATTTCTCCCTAGATTTAAACTCAAATGATGCAATGCCGAATATTTCCTTGCTGTAGGAGAATTTCCATCAAAACCCTTTGAATCAGTATGTACGGAGTACAAATTCATGTAGTTGAATTTCCAAACTTTGGTATTTAATTTTAAAAAGGTATTTGGTGCAGCGTCATTAGACAAAATAAGAGATCGATATCCGTTACCAATAAAATTTTTATCATGGCCCAACTGTACCGTTATTTCCTCTAAAGGTGAAAAAGAAATATGACCAGCAACATTGAAGTAATCACGCCCATTATTTTTAAATTTTTTTGCTAACGTGGCTCCTGTTACCGAACCATTAGCATCATATTTTTCATTTAAGAAATCTGGAAATCGTACTTGATTTTCAAGGGCGTAACTATAAAAACCTACTTTATTTCCAATACTACCTCTGAGTTCAAGACCCCTTGAGTTTTGATATAAAGGTAGCGTATCATTATTTACCATGCCTCCAATAAAACCTAAGACAGGATTCAATTAAGCTTTAAATCGATCTTCGTAAACGAATAAAAATGAGTTTTCAACAGGGTAGAATTTTTTAATTTTATTTTTAAGTTGAATAGACTCAGCGGTATATAAAGATTGATCATTAATTAAATAATTTTTATTAAAATCGTCTTGTTTGGTTTTTGTAGAAATTGAATTACAAAAGTTTGCTATAGCATCTCGACGATAAGGTTTTATGCCAGTAAAAAAATCGGTTGTTAAGGTATTAGATTGTATTTCATACCGATCCGTTAAATGGTAATTAAAATATCCAGAAGAAAAAGGGGATTGACCAAAAGCAGACATTCCTATTGTCCCAAAAAATAAGATTAGAATCTTTCTCATAAACTTCAAAGGTAGGATACCAAAACGGAACTTTTTTAAAATGAAAAAAAATCAAAGATTCTAAAAATCCGATTCATTGGATGTAAATTCGCCCAAGTGTCTGCAGAAGCCAAAATTAAAGCATTGTCCGAAGAGTTAAAAACGCATAATTATAATTATTATGTATTGGCTCAACCTACTATTTCAGATCGAGAATTTGATAAAAAATTAAAGGAGTTGCAATTGCTAGAAGAGGCTTATCCGCAATATTTACAAGAAAATAGCCCTACTCAACAAGTGGGCGGTGAGGTTACCAAAAATTTCAATACCGTACAGCACAGTTCGCGCATGCTCAGTTTAGGGAATACCTATAATAAAGAAGAGTTAATTGATTTTGATCAACGGGTATCAAAGCTCATAGGGGGTAACCAATTTCAATATACCGCCGAATTAAAATTTGATGGATTGGCCATTGCATTGCGATATCAAGAGGGTCAGCTTATTCAGGCCATTACTCGGGGAGATGGTTCAAGAGGAGATGATGTAACAGCAAATGTCAAGACGATACGTGCAATACCACATCGATTGAAAGGAGATTTTCCTTCTATTTTGGAAGTGCGTGGTGAGATTTTTATCCATAAAACAGCCTTTGAACGCATGAATCAAGAACGTAAAAAAAACGGAGAACAGTTATATGCAAATCCAAGAAATACAGCAGCTGGAACCATCAAACTTCAAGATAGTAGTGAGGTAGCCAAACGACCTTTGGATGGGTTTATGTATCAACTAATTGAAGGGAATGATACTCATTTAGATCACTATCAAAGTCTACAAAAATTAAAATCATACGGTTTGCCTATTAATAAGGATACCGTTTTATGCGATTCAATTACAGAAGTATGGGATTTTATAGAGTTATGGGACAAAAAGCGAAAAGAATTAAGTTTTGAAATTGATGGTGTAGTCATTAAGGTAAATAGTCGATTGCAGCAAGAAGAAATGGGCTTCACAAGTAAATTTCCTCGATGGGCCATGTCGTATAAATTTGAAACGGAGCGACAAGGGACTACCATGAGAGGGATTAATTATCAAGTTGGTAGAACAGGAGCGGTTACACCAGTAGCAATTTTAAATCCTGTTCAAATATTAGGAACTACAGTTAAAAGAGCAAGTCTACATAATGCAGATTTCATAGCTCAACTTGATGTCCGAATAGGAGATACAGTATTTGTAGAAAAAGGCGGAGAGATTATCCCTAAAATAGTGGATGTAGATAAATCAAGCAGATCCTCAGTTTCACAGCCTACCCTTTTTATTAAATCATGTCCAGAATGTATGACCCTATTAGAACGACCTGATGGAGAAGCTGTTTATAGGTGTCCAAATTCTAGTGGATGTCCCCCACAAATCAAAGGTAAAATAGAACATTTTATTGGGCGTAAAGCCATGGATGTAGCTAGTTTAGGGGAGGGAAAAATTGACGTACTATATCAAGCTGGATTAGTCCAACGGCCTATTGATTTATACCATTTAAATTATGACAACCTTTTGGGCTTAAGCAAAACCATAAGTGAGGGCGACGATGATGAGCGGATTGTGAGCTTCAAAGAAAAAACAGTAGAGAATATTTTAGTCGGAATTAGAGAATCAATCAATCAGCCTTTTGAGCGATTACTATTTGCATTGGGAATACGTTTTGTAGGGGAAACAGTAGCTAAAAAAATTGCCCTTCACTTTAAAACAATGGAAAGGATTATGCATGCAACTCTTGAAGAATTGAATGCTGTACCTGAAATTGGAGAAGTTATCGCCCAAAGCATAAAGACCTATTTTTCTTCCGAAGAAAATCGATTAGAAATTGATCATATGAAATCAATTGGGTTGAATTTAGAGGTAGAAGAAAAAGTGCTATCGAGCAATATCCTTAGCAATAAAAGTTTTGTAATTAGTGGAGTTTTCACGTTATTCTCCCGAAATGAACTCAAAAAACTAATTGAAGATCATGGAGGAAAAAATGTGAGTTCTATCTCTAAATCCACTGATTTTATTATTGTGGGTGAAAATATGGGACCAGCAAAAAAAGAAAAAGCGGAAAAATTAGGCATTAAGATGCTATCGGAAACTGAATTTTCCGCAATGATTGAGGACTAAATAATATCTTTGTATCATTGACAAATTTGCAACAAAATATAGGAAGAAAGATTCTGGTTAATAAAAGCCAAAATGAAAAATTTGAAAAACTCAAAAAACTAAAAGCAGCTCGTAATATTGGGATAGTATATGCTGTCAATGAAATAGACAACAATTTAAAAAATAAGATTATTCATTATTTTGAAGCAGAAGGGAAAAAGGTATATACATTAGGATTTGTCAATGATAAAAATATTGACAATTACTTGCCAAATTTTAAAGAGCATTATTTTTGTTGTGCAGACATAAATTTTTGGAAAATACCAAAATTAAATAGTGTGGCTCCATTTATTCATGGAGGACATGATTTTTTAATTAATTTGGATATTCACGGGATGAATGAATTGCAGGGGATATCAGTATTATCGTCTGCCCAAACAAGAATAGGTAAATACTTTGAGGAGTTTGTTTTTGCCCATGAACTAATGGTTAAGAGCAATAGTAATGACTCATATGGATTATTTTTAGATTTAGTAAAATACATTAAATGAAAAATTTTAACGGTTTAGGGGTCGCCATGATAACCCCATTTAACGATGATCAAACCATTGATTTTGAAAGTCTTGAACGATTAACAAATCACATTATAGATGGAGGAGTAAAATATTTAGTAGTAATGGGGACTACTGGGGAAAACCCGACACTTACTGTGGCAGAACAGTATGATGTTCTTGATAAAGTAAAACAGGTAAACGCAGGTCGTTTGCCCATCGTTTTTGGTATTGGAGGTAATAACACCTCAGCAATACTCCAAAGATTATCAGATGAAAGACTGGAAGGGATAGATGCAATTTTGAGTGTAAGTCCATACTATAACAAGCCAAGTCAAGAAGGTATTTATCAGCATTATAAGGCCATGAGTGAGGTTTCGAAATGGCCTATCATTATATATAATGTGCCTGGAAGAACGGGGTCATTAATAGCTCCAGACACCACATTAAGAATAGCACAATTGAGTCAGATTATTTGCACAAAAGAGGCTAGTGGGAGTTTAGATGTTTGTATGGATGTGCTTAGGCAAGCTCCAGAAGATTTTGGAGTAATCAGTGGAGACGATAATTATACTTTATCATACATAGCTGCGGGGATGCAGGGCGTTATTTCCGTTATTGGAAATGCATACCCTAAAGAGTTTAGTCAAATGGTTAATTATGCCTTGGATGGAGACTTTAAGAATGCTAGACATTTACATTATAAACTTCTTCCTGTTATGCAAGCTATTTTCAAAGATGGTAATCCTGGGGGTATTAAATATGTTTTGAGTGAATTAAATATCTGTAAAAATGTATTTAGACTCCCAGTCGTTCCAGTCAATTCATCCACACAAAAGGCTATAGATTTAGCAATGGAAAAACTATAATCAAATGGTAGCAATCACCTTTAATTCAATGGCTATAGGTGTAGGCAAACAGTTGATTTCTATGGTTGTACGGCAAGGTTGATTGTCTTTAAAATACTCAGCATACAGACGATTATATATTTTAAAATCATCTTTCATATTGGTTAGAAAAACAGTTACATCAATTATGTTTGACCAACTACTTCCGGAGTCTTCTAAAATATTTTTAATATTATTAAAGACAGATCTACATTGTATCTCAATATCGTAACTGAGGATAGATCCGTCTTCTGATAGTTCTACACCAGGTATTTTTTTGGTGCCTCTTTCACGAGGGCCAACACCACTTAGGAAGAGTAAGTTGCCAAATTTTCGGGCATGAGGATAGGCACCTACTGGCTCTGGAGCTTTACTGCTATTTAATATTTCTTTGTTCATGGATTTTATTTTTATTCTTCAATTCTTATCTCGATTTGATCAGTTCTTTTAATAACCTTCTCATTTGGTTTTGGTTTTGAAAAAGCCTTGTCTGCTGTATTATTCTCATCATGGATTGTATTCCTCCCCATATTTATTTTTGATTTTATGTTAAACGGTTTGGGTTCTATGATTTTTATTTTTTTTTGAAGTATATACTTCTCAGGCAGTAATACTGGATGATAACTTAGATTGGTAGGTAAGATAAAATAGCCACTTTTTTTATTATCCTCCTCTTGGTGAGCAGCTGCCAAAATGGAAGTACAGTCAGGTGAAATGGATATAGCATTTACTTTATATCCCGTCAAATGATATGACTGTAGTTGTTTTTTATTTTTCAAATCATAAAGTTGAACGGTACCGTCCAAACTTCCACTTACCAAATACAAACCCATAGGATCACAGGAAATGTCAGTTACGGTCCAGCTGTGATCTTGGAATTGATGAATTTGCTTTCCTGTTTTGATATTCCATAATCGAACAGTTTTATCTTTTGAGCTCGTTATCAGATGCTTTCGATCAACGGATACTTCTATATCTGTAATTTGATCTTGATGACCATTAAAGCTTCTAATTTTTCGTCCCATGACATCCAATTGTTGTATTTCTGTTTTGTTTTCATGGGCAATGAAATAGCTCATTTGATCAATAGCTATTGCAGCGGCAGAAATGGGTCTAGTTGTTTTAATAGGGATGATTCGATCTCTTATTAAATCAATAACAATAAAACGCCCATCATCGCCAGCACTATATATGGATCGCATGCTAGGGCCGTATAATAGTTGATTAATCTGACAGGCATTTACATCATAAGTGGTATCCAATGATACTGGTTTTGATTTTAATCCATCAAATTCAAATACATTGAGTTTGCCATCTTGCCCGCCCGTAAGCATATGGTATCCATCTCTGCTAAATGCAATACTTTTTACGGCTCCTCTGTTCTTATGTATTTGTTGAATAATTTCGCGGGTGCTATCATTTTTTTGGATGATGATGGATTCATCCCAACTTCCAGTGATTATATATTTTGCATCTGGACTAAAGACAATAGTGGTGATGTCATCTTGATGATTTGCTTCATATTCCCAATTCATATTTTGTGCATAGGCTCTGGATTGGAGCAACATAAAAAATAGAAAAAACAAATAGAATAATCGCATACTGGAGTCAAATAAACGAAAATTATACCATATCTGTTTCATTACTAATTGTAATTCATACCTCAATCTTTCATTAGAGTCATTTTGTTATTTTAAAACAAATTAGACCTTTGCCTTTTATATTAATAAGTGAATTTCAAAGATTATATATTAGCAGGTATTCCAAAGGAATTGCCTGCTAAGAAAAAGTTAGAAGATACGTCTAACAGAGCACCAAAAAGAAAGGATGTATTAAGTTTAATGGAAAAAAAACTAGCTGTTCGTAACGCTCTTAGATATTTTCCTAAAGAATGGCATTTGGAGCTTGCTGAGGAGTTTACTCAAGAGTTGATTGAATTTGGTCGAATATATATGTATAGATTCAAGCCAGATTATAAAATATATGCGAGACCTATTTCTGAATATCCGGCTAAAAGTATGCAGGCTGCAGCTATTATGCTAATGATTCAAAATAATTTAGATCCCGCTGTTGCACAGCATCCCAATGAGCTAATTACATACGGTGGTAATGGTGCTGTATTTCAAAACTGGGCTCAATATCTTCTTACGATGCAATATCTTAGTGAGATGACTGATGAGCAAACGTTACATATGTATAGCGGTCATCCAATGGGATTATTTCCAAGTCACCTTTTAGCACCTCGCGTGGTTGTAACCAATGGTATGATGATCCCAAATTACAGTAAACCGGACGACTGGGAAAAATATAATGCACTTGGAGTCACACAATATGGCCAAATGACTGCAGGTAGTTATATGTATATTGGTCCGCAAGGGATTGTTCATGGAACTACCATTACAGTTATGAATGCTTTTCGGATGAAATTAGCTAAGGGTGAAACACCCGCAGGTAAAATATTTTTAACAGCTGGACTAGGAGGCATGAGTGGAGCTCAACCCAAAGCGGGTAATATTGCAGGTTGTATCACATTGTGTGCTGAAGTAAATCAAAATGCAGCACTTAAACGACATAATCAAGGATGGGTAGATGAATTAATCAACGATATAGACGCATTAGTAATACGAACTAAAAGAGCTCAAATGAACAAAGAGGTAATAAGCATAGCTTATGTTGGGAATGTAGTAGATATATGGGAGCGATTTGCGGATGAGGGTATCTATATACATGTTGGTAGTGATCAGACTTCCTTGCACAATCCATTTGCTGGGGGATATTACCCTGTTGGCTTATCTTTTGAGGAAAGCAATCATATGATGGCTAATGATCCTGATGCATTCAAAGAAATGGTATATGAATCACTAAGAAGACATGCATCTGCGGTAAATAGACACACTTCTATGGGTACTTATTTTTTTGATTATGGGAATGCTTTTTTACTAGAGAGTAGTAGAGCAGGGGCTGATATTTTAGCAGATAACGGGATTGATTTTAAATATCCTAGTTATATTCAGGACATTTTGGGTCCCATGTGTTTTGATTATGGTTTTGGACCATTCCGATGGGTGTGTGCTAGCGGCCTGGAGTCAGACTTAGAAATGACAGATAAAATTGCAGCAAATGTGATGCGCAAGATTCAATCAACTTCTCCTAAAGAAATACAACAGCAAATGGAAGATAATATTCGTTGGATTGAAGAAGCGGGTAAAAATCAAATGGTTGTTGGCTCAAAAGCAAGAATATTATATGCAGATAGCGAAGGTCGAATAAAAATAGCCGAAGCTTTTAATCAAGCAGTTGCCTCTGGAGACATAAGTGGACCTATTATTTTAGGTCGAGATCATCATGATGTTAGTGGAACAGATTCTCCATACCGAGAAACTAGTAATATTTATGATGGAAGTAAGTTTACGGCTGATATGGCAATTCATAATGTAATTGGTGATAGTTTTAGAGGAGCTACATGGGTTAGTATTCACAATGGAGGTGGAGTAGGATGGGGAGAGGTAATAAACGGTGGCTTTGGATTGATTTTGGATGGCTCATCTACAGCAAGTAAGGGATTAGAAAGTATGCTTCATTTTGACGTAAATAACGGTATTGCTAGAAGGAGTTGGGCAAGGAACGAAAATGCTCAATTTGCTATCAAGAGGGAAATGGCTAGAAATGATAAATTGAAAATAACTCTGGCCAATAGCGTAAATGACGATTTACTCGATACGCTATTTAATTAAAAAAGTCTTTCATTTTGTCAAAAAAGCCCTTTTCTTTGGTTGGATCTGGAGTAAAATTCTCAGCTTCTAACAACTGGTTTAACATTTCCTTTTCTTCTTTATTCAATTTCTTAGGAGTATAAACATTGATATATACCAATTGATCCCCTGTTTTGTATCCATTTACGTCAGGGATTCCTTTACCCCTAAGTCTAAGTACTTTACCACTCTGGGTGCCTTCTTCAATTTTAATTCTAACTTTACCTGATACGGTAGGGACTTCGACGTCACATCCCAAAGCTGCTTGAGGAAAACTAATATGTAAGTTAAAAACAATGTTATTCCCATCCCTCTCTAAATTTTCATGTTTAATTTCTTCAATTAAAACAATTAAGTCACCAGCTATCCCCCCAGGCATTTCATTCCCTCTACCTTGAACATTTAATTGCATACCATCAGATACACCAGCAGGGATATCTATGGATGTTGTAACTTCTTCAATAATAAGACCCATTCGATCGGCACCTGGAGGAACATTCTTAATTTTCTTTCCATTACCTTGACATGTTGGACAGGGGCTACTTGTCTGCATTTGACCCAAAAAAGTACTTTGTACTCGAGTGACAGATCCACTTCCACCACATGTATTACATGAATCAAAGGTTACTCCAGAAGCAACAACTTTTTTCTTATATTTAATTTTTTTCTCGACACCTTTAGTTACGTCTTCTAGTGTAAGTTTAAGTTTTATTCTAATATTTGATCCTACAGCTTGACGTGTCCTGCTGTTTCGCCCTCCGCTAAAAAAACTCTCGAAAGGACTTCCGCCACCAGATCCTCCACCAAAAATATCACCAAAGTGACTAAATATGTCATCCATATTCATTCCACCTCCACCAAAGCCAGCTTGACCATCTACGCCAGCGTGCCCAAATTGATCATAGCGTTGCTTCTTTTCGGGATTACTTAATACTTCATAGGCCTCAGCAGCCTCTTTGAATTTTTCTTCCGCTTCTTTATTGTCTGGGTTTTTATCAGGATGATATTTAATTGCTTTTTTACGGTAAGCTTTTTTTATTTCATCGGCAGTTGAACTCTTGGATACTTCAAGTATATCGTAATAATCTCTTTTGGACATATTATTCTCCTACTACAACTTTTGCAAATCTGATTACTTTTTCATCAAGCATATACCCTTTTTCAATTTCATCTACCACTTTGCCTTTTAATTTTTTACTGGGTGCTGGGATCTTAGTAATTGCTTCGTGAAATTCTGGATCAAAATCAGTTTCTAAAGATTTAAAGTGTTTTAGACCTTTACTTTCTAATATATGTTTAAACTTGTTAAATATTAACTGTAATCCTGTCTGATCTTTTGTATTGTTTTCTGAAGTGTCCATTTGAATTGCCCGTTCAAAATCATCAAGTACGGGTAATAAATCGGACAGAATATCTTGTCCTGCAGTCTTAAATAGCTCGATACGTTCTTTTGATGTACGCTTACGATAATTGTCAAATTCAGAATATAACCTTAGATATTTATCATTTAATTCATTGATTTTTTCTTCTGGAGTTGGTTCTTTAACTTCCTCCTTAATTTTATTTTCTGAATTTTGGGAAACCTCTTCGTTTTGAATTTCCTCTTGTTCTGGATTTGAATTATTCTTTTCTGACATCGTGTTTGGATGATAATTGTCTATATGATAGATAGCAAAATTGTTGCCATATTATAAAGTGTCATTATGACACATGCCTGTGTGATTTGATTTTAAAACACGTTCACCAATGATTTGTTTTAAAGCCTTGTAATCTTGGCACCTATGGCATTAAGCCGGTGTTCAATATCTTGGTATCCTCGATCAATTTGCTCAATATTATGTATTGTACTAGTGCCTTGAGCCGACATGGCAGCAATCAATAAAGAAACCCCTGCTCTAATATCTGGGGATGCCATGGTAGAAGCTTTGAGTGGAATCCTTCTATCTAACCCCATTACTGTTGCTCGATGTGGGTCACACAAAATAATTTGAGCACCCATGTCAATGAGATTATCTACAAAGAACAGTCTACTTTCAAACATTTTTTGATGGATAAGTACATTGCCTTTTGCTTGCGTACACATAACGAGAATAACACTTAATAAATCTGGGGACAATCCTGGCCATGTCGCGTCAGATATGGTCATCATGCTACCATCAATAAAGCTGTCTATTTCATAATGTTTATTTTCAGGAATGACAATATTATCGTCAATTATATCAAATTGTACGCCTAGTTTTTTAAAAACGTTTGGAATTATGCCTAACTGATCTACTCGGCAATTTTCAATGGTTATCTCAGATTGAGTAAGGGCTGCCAATGAAATAAACGAGCCAATCTCAATCATATCAGGGAGAATAGTATGTTCGCAACCTTCAAGTTCACTAACACCTTCAACAGTCAGCAGATTACTACCTATACCTGATATCTTACCACCCATAGAGTTGATCATTTTGCATAACTGCTGGAGATAGGGTTCGCACGCAGCATTATATATGGTTGTTGTACCCTCAGCCATTGAGGCAGCCATGAGTATATTTGCTGTTCCTGTCACAGAGGCTTCCTCTAAAAGCATATAGCTCCCTTTCAACTTTTTAGCTTCAACTTTATAAAATCCGGAATCTTTATGATATGTAAATTCAGCACCTAAGTTTTCAAAACCAATAAAATGAGTATCTAATCTTCTTCTTCCAATTTTATCTCCACCAGGACTTGGAATAAAGCCAATACCAAATCGAGCCAAAAGAGGTCCAATAATCATGATGGATCCTCGAATAGCCGCACCTTTTGTTCGGAATTCTTCGGTATGAAAATAATCTAAGTTTATCTGATCTGCTTGAAAAGAATATTCCCCTTTTGTAAGTTTTTCAACAGTGACACCTAATCCCTTAAGAAGTTCGATCATTTTGAGGATGTCTCGTATTTCAGGGATATTTTTTAGTATGATTTTTTTTGGAGACAAAAGAACAGCTGCTAGAATTTGTAAGGCCTCATTTTTTGCTCCTTGAGGGGTCAATGTGCCTTTTAGTTGATGTCCTCCTTCAATTTTGAATGTACCCATTTATTTTTTTTTGTATTTCGGATTAAAATTTTTCTTCTTTTTAGAACTTCTATTTGAATGCTGGGGGCGTTTTATTCTTGTATCCACATGAATATCAAGAGTATTGGGGTCAATTTGTAATTTGCCGTTGGATAAATCCGCAAGATGTTGAACAATTTGTTGAGGAGTTAAAGCTTCATCATTCCAATTTTTGGAGGAGTTTACCATGAATGAAGCAATGTAATTAATGTACATAGTCTTTAGATCACCATTTTCCATGCTTCCTGCGCCTTCAATCATATCTAATAGGTTACGACCATAGTAGCGATACTTACTAAGGACACCTTTATATGCCACGGGTTCTGGGTTTGTATTTTTGATGCCGGGTATGGGGATATTAAAATCATGGTCTACATCAAGTTCGTAGTTTGCAATTTCATACATATGATCCCAAACAGTTTGCTGATAATTACTCTGATTTTTAATTTCTGGATTTAGGTTGACCATCACTTGAAAAACGGTATGTGCAAGAATGGTTCTTTTGTTTCGATCTTCTTCAGATTTTACATGTTCAATCATCTCTTGAACCCCTCTACCGTATTCAGTTAGTCTAATGTGTTCTTGTTGTGTATTATATTGGAAATCCATTTGTAATCACAAATATAATGGGATGATTGAATTTACTCTTGATTGTTAAATTTTTAGGATTAAATCGATTTCTTTCCATATTAATTAAAGTGTCTATTTTTATTTCTTAAAAATATTTTCTGTTGAAAAAAAAATTATAATTATTTTTTTATTATAAAAAATTGTATTATTACACTGATTTTTAACAAATAAATTTTACACTTATGAAAAAAAAATTACTTAAAATTTTGGGTATCATTTGTTTGGTGTCGTTGTTTACACCATCCTTACATGCTCAATCTAGATCTGTAACGGGTAAGGTTATAGATGAAAAATCACAGCCTGTGATGGGTGCTGTGGTTAAAGAAAAAGGGACTAAAAATGGAACGGTCACGGGAGAAGATGGCAGCTTTAGTATCACATCTTCATCAGCTGACATTCAATTAGAGGTGAGTTATGTAGGATTTGCTTCCCAAACCATTAAAGTAGGTAATCAAACTACGCTAACTGTCAAATTGAGTAGTGATGAATCACTCTCAGAGGTGGTTGTTACAGCTGCAGGAGTAAATCGGGCTTCAAGAAGTGTTGGCTATGCCTTAAGTTCTGTAGATGCTAAAGAGATTACAGAAGGAGGAGATCGATCTGTGCTTAATGGTATGCAAGGTAAAGTAGCGGGTGTTACAATCAATTCAGCTTCTTCAAATCCAGGAGCTTCGAGTAGAATTGTTATTCGTGGTGTTCAGTCTATTTCTCAAGGAAATCAACCTTTGATAGTTATTGATGGAGTTCCAATGACAAACAGTTCAGTTGGAAGTACAAGTCTAAATGGTGGATTTGACTTTGGTAATGGTTTAAATGCTGTTAATCCAGATGATATTGAAAATATTCAAATATTAAAAGGTTCATCGGCATCAGCATTGTATGGATCTAGAGCAGCTAACGGTGTGGTGATGATTACAACCAAAAAAGGTTCAAAATCTTCCAAAGGTAAAAAAGCCATTGGTATAGATGTTGGATTTGATGCAACCTATAGTACACCTCTTCGCTTACCTAATCTTCAAAATACATACGGTCAAGGTTGGAGTGGCAATCACTGGTTAGACGAGAATGGTTCATGGGGTCCAATTATGGATGGTAAGAAAAGAGTTTTTGGTAGAGAAGTGGATAATTCTCAACTCTTAGCTCCGTATGCGCCACTTGAAGATAATGTTCGAGATTTCTTTGAATTAGGTACAAATTATAGAACACATATCGGTGTTAATGGCGGTAGTGAGAATAATAGTTTTTATGCGTCATATTCTAATGTATCTCAAGATGGTATTATGCCAACGGATGCAGATCAATACACTAGAAATACGGTTGCATTTAGAGGGAGTCAAAATTTTGGTAAACTAACGGTAGATGGTTCCATCAACTTAGCTATGACAAATAGCCAATTCGTTCCTTCAGGTCAACAAGAAAATTCGGTATACAGAAATATACTCGATATCCCGAGAAACATGAGTATTGTTGACATGGAAAATTACAATGATCGATTTTATAATATCGATGATTATTTTACGCCATATGGTGTGACTAATCCATATTGGGCATTATATGAAAACAAAAATGACTTTTCTTCTAATAAATTTTTTGGAGGATTAAACGCTAAGATGGATATTATTGGTGACCTAAAAGGAGTATACTCTTTTGGTTATGATATAGAAAATCATGACATCAGTAGGTATGAAGCAATAGCTAAGCCAGTTGGTCCCAATGAAAGTGTTAAAAATGATGGTTTCGTTTCTGAACAAACAATTGGGAATCAGCAGTTCAATCATGATTTTAAGCTCTTATGGAACAAAGACATTAATAAATTAATTAATTTAGATGTGATTGGTGGTTTTAATCTGAACGAGAGAAGCAGTACAAGTTTATCCTCTTCTGTTTCTGCTTTAGATATTGCTGGATTTTATAATTTGTCAAATAGTCCAAGTACACCAGCTGTTGATCGTAGTGACAACATTAGAAGATTAGCTGGATTATATGGTGTTGCTTCAGCATCATACAAAGATTTCTTATATTTAAATGTTAGTGCCAGAAATGACTGGTCATCTACATTGCCCAAAGAAAATAATTCATTTTTTTATCCAGCGGCTAATTTAAGCTTTGTTTTTACCGATGTTGTGACTGGATTGCCATCTTGGATGGGTATGGGTAAATTTAGAATTGGTTACGGTGCTTCAGGTAATGATGCTCCTATATATGTTATTAATTCTATTTATACTCAAGCTAGTCATTCGATGCCATTTAGAAATCTTTCTTATCCATTGGCTACAGGTACGAACGCTTTTACTGCGGGCAACCGTATTAAGAACCCAGATTTGCAGCCTGAGATTACCAAAGAATTAGAAATAGGTACAGACCTTTTATTTTTAGACAATCGATTAGGTTTAGAATTCACCTACTACAATAGAGTTACTGAAGGTCAAATTTTACAAGTGCCTGTTTCTCCTGGAAGCGGTAGTAGTAACTTTTTCGCAAATGCTGCAACTGTTGAAAATAAAGGTGTAGAGCTTGCTCTTTCATACAAAGTACTCAGAAAAGAAAATGCCTTTAATTGGACGATATCTGGTAATTACACCAAAAACAAAAATGAAGTTCTTGATTTAGATGATGCTTTGGATCAGGTTTCATTAGGAGGTTTATCTACCACTGGATATTACGCTATGCAAGGGATGCCTATTGGTGTTTTTGAAGGGCAGACCTACAAGTATTCACCAGATGGAAAAATTATTGTGGATGAAAGTGGTGTTCCAGTTGCCGGTGATGAAAAAGAAATCTATGGTAATTCTCAAAGAGACTTTATCATGGGGATTAAAAATACATTCAGCTACAAGCAATTCAGCTTAGGAATATTACTAGATATACGCCAAGGTGGTTTAATGTATTCAAATACAAAAAGCATGTTAAGCTGGACTGGACACGCAATTACAACGACATATAATGATAGAAAGCCATTTGTTGTACCTAATTCTGTTATTGAAGACGGTGTTGATGAAAATGGAGATCCAGTGTATGTAGAGAATTCTACTCCAGTTGCTCCAGGTGTAATGCATGAATATCATACAGCAGATGCCAGAGATAGACAGTTTGTACTAGACAAATCATATACCAAATTAAGAGAAGTTAATATTACATATAGACTTCCAAATTCAATGGTAGAAAAAACTCCTTTTGCAGGAGCCTCTGTAAGTTTAATTGGAAGAAACTTACTATTATGGACCCCTGTTGAAAATCAATTTATTGATCCAGAGGTTACTACTTTTGGAAACGGTAACCAAGCAGAGTTTGGCGAATTTGTAGCTAATCCTACGGCACGTACGTTTGGTTTTTCACTTAAATTCAACTTTTAAAAATTAGAAAATGAAAAAAATAAGTAATTATATATTAGCAGGAATTTTCACATTTACTTTCTTTGGATGTGAGAAATATTTGGATGTGAATACAGATCCGAATAATCCTCAAGATGTGACTGTAGATTTTATTTTACCTGCAGCACAAACTTCTGTAGCAGTTACCATGGGAAATTCCTATTTCAATTTAGGAGGATTTTGGTCACAATATTATACGCAAAGCCCTACAGCTAGTCAGTATAAAAAAATGGAAGCCTATAACCTTACCACAGATTACTTTGATAGAGAATGGTCTGAAGCCTATGCGGGGGGATTAAATGATTTAGAGATAATTCGTTCTAAGTCGACCGTCACTGGTGATCATGGATATTATCTAATCGCAACATTAATGCAAGCTTACACTTTTCAGATGCTTGCGGACTTGTATGATGATATCCCATTTTTTGAAGCATTAAAAGGTGTTTCAGATGGTACTCTGAATCCAAAATTTGATAATGGAAGTGATATTTATCCAGTTCTTCTTGAGCGAATAGATGAGGCGATCACTCGTTATCAAGATGCAGACGATTCGGGTATGGAACCTGGAGATCGCGATTTAATCTTTGGAGGTGATTTAGATCAATGGGTTGCTTTTGGTAATACGCTTAAATTGAAAATGTATATGCGTATGTCTTATACTTCAATGGCAAACCCAACAGCAGTTCAAGCATTATTATCTGAAGGTCAGTTTATAACACAAGATGCAGCTGTTACTCAGTTTGGAGACGAATCTGGTAAGAGAAATCCATTTTATGATGTGCAATACGATTTCCTCTCTGGGGTAAATCAACGTGCATCAAATACATTATTTGGTTATCTTGAGGCTAACGAAGATCCCCGATTAGATGCGATTTATAATGAATCTTCTGCTGGCGGACAAAAAGGCCATGCTCAAGGAGATTATGACAATTTAGACGTTAAAGGTACCGATCTATCTGTTCCCAATATTGGGCCAACTAGTCCAGTATTTTTAATGACTTTAGCAGAAAGAGATTTTTTAATTGCAGAAGCTGAAGTAAGGTATAATGCTGGAGCTAATGCTCAAGCGGCTTATGAGTCTGGTATTACTAATTCTATGCTATTGCATGGTATTTCTGGAGCTGAATCTATGTATCAACCAGGTGGGGTATATGAATATACTGCAACGGGTGATGTAGAAACAGATATAGGTCAAATAATGATGCAAAAGTGGGTCGCTATGGCTAATGTCAATAACCTAGAAGGGTTCTTTGAAATGAATAGAACTCATTACCCCCCACTTAGTAGTGCTCCAAAAGGAACAGAGGGTGATGTTGGTGAGTTAACCACATCATTTGCCTCTACTTTACCTGAAGGAAAGTTACCAAAACGATTATTTATTCCTGATGTAGAAATTTCAAGAAACAGTTCAGGAGTTACTCAAGTATCTAACATCTATACCAAAGTATGGTGGGATAAAAAATAAAACACATAAAATTAAAAATCATGAAAAAAATAAATATAATCTTATTAGCACTTATTGCTCTTATATTTTCCTCTTGTGAAAAAGAGAAAACATCTGAAGGATTAGCTTCAGTAACTAATTATCCAATCATAACTGTTGATGGAGATAATCCGATTTTTCTTCCTAAAGGAACTGCATTTGAAGATCCAGGAGTTGTTGCAACTGAAGATGGTAATGAAATTAATGTTGTAACATCAGGAAAAGGTGCTTATCGCGGATATGATGCTGTAGATGAGAATAGACCAGATCGATATGATTTGGTATACACAGCGACCAACAAAGATGGTTATGATGGGATGTCAGGAAGAACGGTATATGTGGTTGAGACTGGAGATTTAGTAAATGATATCTCTGGACTTTATAAGTCTACAATTGTTCGTAATGGGGCACCTAAATTTAGCGATTTAGGGTATGTTATCATCTATAAAAATGATGATGGTTCATATGGCATGTCATGCGCTATTGGGAGTTATTATGAAAATGGTATAGGTTATGGAGAAACATTTAACGCTCCGGCTACTTTTGAGGCCAATGATATTTCTGCTAACGATTTTACATTTTCACCCACAAGTGTAACATATGCAGGATGGCCATGGGCAATCAATATCGCAAACATGACTGTTGATGCAAATGCCAAAACCATCAACATGACTTCTGTATGGGATGTTGGATATACTTTTGAAGTCCTTTTAACTCAAGTCGAAATTTAACCACTAACATTATAATTATGAAATTGTATAAAATCACATTAATCTTAATAATTGGCTTAGCTATAACTTCATGCCAAGATGAATATGAGAATGAACTTATCCCAGGTAGTGAACTTTCTGGGGAATGGTATGTTGAGACATCAGTGGACGGTATGGTTGTACTTGGTCACGAAAAAATAGCTACATACAATACATCTGCAGCAGATGGTTCACAGATATGGGTAGATGATTTAGAGCATATCTGGCCTGTAAAGGCAAAAATATCTGCATCTCCAAGTTCAAATTCTTTTGCTGGAATGGGGGATAATATAGTAGCTCCTATATACAGTTACGACACTGCTGATATAGCTGAGCCGTATGATTCTATTACTTCTACTTTTGAAGGCTACCATACTATGGAAGTTTTGGAAGGAAAGGTAATTAATGATGCCGGAAGGTCAAAGTCGGGTGTTGTTACGGATAGTATTTATATAAAAGCGGTATTTAGTGATGATCCAGGCACGGAATATGAAATGGCTGGTCATCGAAGAACCGGTTTTCTCGAAGACGACTATTAATTAATCGTTAACGGTATAACAAACAAAGGGGGCAATTGCCCCCTTTGTTTGTTATATTTCTGTTTATGATTATGTACACAATAAATCTTGCTGTGGATACAATCAGAATAGGATGTAGTGAGCTAAATACTTAAATATCTATATTTGAAGAAGTTTAACATTCAAATTAAAAACATGAAAAAAACATTTTTATTATTAATTGCATTAGCATTAGGATTTACATCTTTTGCTCAGAAACCTTCAGAGGGGAATTTACTTACTGAAGCTAATTTTAGTATCTCAAACTGGGATAACTCTTTTTCATTACCAGCTTTACGTTTCAGATATTTTCTGGCAGATGATATGGTATTGAGAGGCGATGTGTCGCTTATGGGAGATAAGCAAACAAACAACTATTCAGAAAATGCAGATGGGACAGGTAGTACTGGTTCTCAAGAAATCAAAAGTTCGGGATTAGGGATTGCTGCAGGTATTGAAAAACACTGGGGTGGTAATGCCAAATTTTCGCCATTTGCGGCAGCATCATTAGGTTTTATGACTTACAGTGATGACGAAACGTGGACAGATTCTGATGGATCGTCTTATGTTAATGGTCTAAGTGCAGAAGTTGAAACTGGTGGAAGTATGATCAGTCTAACTTTATCATTAGGTGCTGACTACTGGGTGACAGAATCATTCTATCTAGGTGCTGAACTTGGATGGGGTCTAGCAAGTGATAATGAAAAAGATGGGACGGTAAGTGTAACTTCAGGAGGTTCGACATCTACAAGTACTAGTTTAGGAGGATCTAACTTTGGTTATGGAGAAGGAATGGCTCCAGGATTCAGAATTGGTTTTATCTTGAACTAATACTATAACTTTTAAGTTTTCAAAAAGGGTGATATCTGATGGATATCACCCTTTTTTATGATTTTTTTCATATTCATAAAATTGCATATCAGTCAGTAATTGATTTTAAAGCCGAATTTAATTGACTATTTTGTTTGATTTTAATAGTGTTCTTTTGTTTTTAGAGGGATTAATGACCAATAATTAATAGTAAAAACTAGTGCCAAAAATGATTTTCTATTTCTAGTATTTTATACAAACATTCTTGGGTTCTGTAAAGAATCGGAGTGCTTCCCATCCACCTTCACGTCCTACTCCACTGTTTTTCATTCCTCCAAAGGGTGTTCTTAGATCACGCTGCAACCAACAGTTGATCCATATGATACCACTCTTAATATGTTCGGCACATCGGTGTGCTTTATTTAAATCAGTAGTCCAAACGGTAGCTGCCAGTCCATATTCATTGGAGTTGGCAAGCGCAACGGCTTCTTCTTCAGTATCAAAAGGCTGAATAGTGACTACGGGTCCAAAAATCTCTTCTTGATTGGTTCGGCATTGCTGATCCAAGCCCTCTATTACGGTTGGTTCGATGAACCAACCATCCTTGCATTCTCCGGTGGGTTGTACTCTTTTCCCCCCAGTAAGGATAGTGCCTCCTTCTTGTTGGGCAAGGTCAATGTAACTCAGTATTTTTTGGAAATGCGATTGGCTTACGATAGCTCCTAAACGAGACTGATCATTCATTGGATCACCTACTTTCATTTGACTTACTTGATTAACAAATTCGGTTTTGAATTTTTCATAAATTCCTCGTTGCACCAAAATTCGAGAACCACACAAACATATTTGCCCCTGATTTGCAAAAGAGCTGTTTAGTGAGGTTTTAATGGCAGCTTCAAAATCACAGTCATTAAAAATGATGTTGGGGTTTTTACCACCCAACTCTAAACTCATCTTCTTAAATTTTGGAGCAATAATTTTTGCGATATGAGCTCCTGTAGCCGTTCCTCCTGTGAAAGATACCAAATCAATTTCATGGCTAGAAATAATTTCATTGCCTGTGGTTGCACCCAACCCATGTACGATATTCAATACACCCGCTGGCAACCCAATTTCTACACATATTTTAGACAGTAAGTAGGCGGTCATAGGTGTAATTTCTGAAGGTTTGGCGACGACGGTATTCCCTGCAGCCAAAGCAGGAGCAATTTTCCATGAGAATAAATATAATGGGAGGTTCCATGGAGAAATACATGCAGCCACACCAATTGGTTTTCTCAAGGTAAAATTTAGCATTCCCTCTTGAGTGTGATGACTCTCAGATGCAAAATGCATAATGGCAGAAGCGTAAAACTTAAAATTATCGCGGGCACGCGGAATATCTACTGCTTTAGCCAGAGATAAGGGTTTGCCGTTGTCTATAGATTCTGCTTTGGCCAACATTTCAAGCTTAGTATGGATCCCTTCTGATATTTTTTCAAGCCATTTAGCACGTTCTGAATTTTGAAGTGCTGCCCATCTAGGGAAGGCTTTTTTTGCACTGGATATAGCCTGTGAAACATCCTGTGAGTTAGAGTCAGGAATGAATGCATATACTTGGCCAGTGGCAGGATTATAATTGTCTATATATTTTCCGGAATGGGGTTCTACAAGTTTCCCATTAATGTAGTTGGCTATCTTTTGCATATCTAAAGAACAAAAATAATCAACCAGTTGGTTTAGTCATTTATCTTGAAATCTGTAGTTTTGTGGTATCATTAAAATTATTGTTTTTTTGATATTAGACTGAGAATGATATACCATTAAAAGACTATGAATTTATTTATTTCAAATATTGATTTTAAAATTGACGAATCCGAATTACGACATATTTTCGAGAAATTAGGAAAAGTAAAGTCACTTAAAATACTTACTAATCAGGAAACGGGGGATTCACTAGGATATGGGTTTGTTAAAATGGGGAGTGATTATGAAGGACAGAAAGCTATTATTCGTTTAAACAATAAGTTGTTTTATAAACGAAAATTATCAGTTCAAGAAGCAAGACCTAAACCCATTAAGGAAAATCCGAATAAGAAAATAGTAGAATAAAATACGGGGAAGTCAAAAAAAATAAGGTCAAAACAGCGTACACGTATTGTTCAGAAATAAATCAAGGCAGAATAGTGCCCTTACATTCTCCAAACCCTATTCTGATATCATCCTTTTGACACCAAGCTCGTATGGATATAGTATCACCGTCTTCTAAAAATGTTCTAGTTTGATTGTTTTTAAGTGGGATAGGTTCTTTTCCCCCTTGGCTTATTTCTATTAAACTGCCGTAACTGTTAGCGTCTCTCCCAGATATAGTTCCACTGGCCATTACATCTCCAATATTGACGTTGCAGCCGTTGACGGTGTGATGGGTTAATTGCTGAGCCATATTCCAATACATGAACTTAAAATTACTATTACAAATGATGGTTTCTTCATCATTATTTGGAGAAATTCCAACCTCAAGATTAATATCAAAATTCTTATTTCCTGTATATTGTAAGTAAGGAAGTACTGGAGGATTTTGCTCAATACTTTGGCAACGGAATGGTTCAAGTGCCTCCATGGTAACAATCCATGGGGAAATAGTACTAGCAAAGTTTTTTCCTAAAAAGGGACCAAGAGGAACATACTCCCATCCTTGTATATCTCGAGCACTCCAGTCGTTAAAAATAACTTTACCAAAGATATGGTCTTCTGCCTCATCAATGGGAATAGTGTCGCCCAATTGGGTAGGTTTACCAATGATAAAAGCCATTTCTAACTCGATGTCGAGTCGCTTTGACTTACCAAAAACAGGAAAATCTGATGTAGGTGGCTTCATTTGCCCTTGTGGTCTTTTTATAGGTGTCCCACTAATTACAATACTACTTGCTCTTCCATGATATCCTACAGGAATATGTCTCCAATTGGGCAATAATGGCTCACTATTGGGTCTAAATAGTTTTCCTAAATTAGTAGCATGTTCAATACTGCTATAAAAATCAGTATAATCACCAATTTGAATAGGTAAGCACATTTGTACATCAAACCTATCTACGAGTATTTTTTCACGATTTTTAAATAAATCACCCTCACAAATAAGCTCGGCAGTGATATATTGCCTGAGAGAGGACCAAGCATTTTTACCACAACCAATAAACTCATTTAAAACGTTTGATTCAAATACAGTTACATCAAAACCTAATTGATGCAGAAGACCAATTTTAGATGTTGCATGGAGATCAATGATTTGATCACCTATAGCAATACCTGGAGTGGGTCTTCCATCCCTTATAAAGATACCGTAGGGTAAATTATGTAGGGTAAAATCTGAGTTTTTAGGGATATTTATCCATGTATTCATATGCGTGGTATTTTAGATTTCGAAGGTAATAAACTAAATTTTACTTAATCAAATGTTATAAAACAATATTTACAATTCGTCCCGGAACAACAATGACTTTTTTTGGGTTACTCCCATCAAGCCATTTTTTCACAATTTCATTTTGCAAGACATTTTGCTCAATTTCGTCTTTGCTCATGGTTAAAGGAAACTCCATATTCGTACGCGTTTTACCGTTTATAGAGATGGGGTAATTTTTATTCTCTTCTTGCGTAAAACTAGAGTTAAACTCGGGCCATTTAGCATCACAAATAAATCCAATTTGACCTGTAGCACTCCAAAGTTCCTCAGTTATATGGGGTGCAAATGGATTTAAAAGAATTATCACTTCTTTCAATACCTGAAGTGATCGGCATTGTTGAGCTGAAAGTTCATTTATACAAATCATAAATTGAGATACCGATGTATTTAAAGAAAAGGTCGCAATATCTTCAGTTATTTTTTGTATAGTTTTATGAAGAGTCTTAAGTGAATCTTTGGTAGGTTCTTCTGATCTCCATTGTGAGTTACCATCTTCATCATAAAATAATGCCCATAATTTTTTCAAGAATCGATGAGTGCCATCAATTCCTTTCGTGCTCCATGGTTTGCTATCTTGAAGTGGTCCTAGAAACATTTCATATAGTCGTAAAGTATCAGCACCGTATTGCTCACATATAAGATCTGGATTCACTACATTAAACTTTGACTTCGACATTTTTTCTACTTGAGTTCTGAGCTTAATGAAGTCATTTTTTGCAAATAGAATATCAGCATTTATATCCGAAAATCGATGATCTTTTGTTTGTAATTCTAAAAAATCAGATTTTGTTATGGTCCCCTGTTTGGAAACAAATTCTAAGGGAACATGCATTTCTCTGTTTCCCAAATTTATGAGCTGGCTTTCGCCTTGAATCATTCCTTGATTAACTAATTTTTTGAAGGGTTCATCGAAAGAAATAAAACCGCGGTCAAATAAAAATTTAGTCCAAAACCGACTGTATAACAAATGACCGGTAGCATGTTCTGTACCACCAATGTATAAATCAACTTGATTCCAATAATTTAATGCTTCTTGACTAGCAAATTCTGAACGATTTAGAGGATCCATGAAACGTAGAAAATACCAGCTACTTCCAGCATATCCAGGCATAGTGTCAGTCTCTCTTCTACCCTTTGATGTATTTAGCCATTGGGTATTATTGGCCAATGGACTTTCTCCATTTCCTGTTGGGGTATATTGTTCTACATTTGGCAATTCTACAGGGAGATTATGGTCTATAATTGGAACACCGTTTTGATAAATTATAGGGAAGGGTTCGCCCCAGTATCGTTGCCTACTGAAACCAGCGTCCCGAAGTTTGTATTGGATTTCTGCTTTGCCAAATCCACGTTCCTCTGCCAACTGGATAATTGCTTTTTTACCATCAGAAATGGATAACCTATCGAAATTTTCACTATGAATGAGTATTCCATCAGAGGCACTATAGCTGTTTTCTTGAACATCAATATCTCCATCTGGGGAAGAAATTACTTGTATTATATCTAATCCAAATTTTTTAGCAAAGGCATGGTCCCTTTCATCGTGAGCTGGGACAGCCATTATAGCTCCTGTGCCATATCCACTTAATACATACTCTGAAATATATATGGGGAGTTCTCTTTGTGTAAATGGATGCAGTGCGAATGCACCAGTAAATACCCCACTTACTGATTTGTCTTTTTTGCGCTCAAGTTCACTTTTATTATTTGCAGTAATAGTGTAAGATTCTATTTCTGTTTTTTGTTCAGTTGTTGTAATAGTTCCGACTAGAGGATGATCAGGCGCTAAAACCATAAAAGTACTACCAAAAATAGTGTCGGGTCGGGTGGTGAAAACTTCTACATATTTTGTAGAATTTTTGATTGAAAAAGAAAGTTTAGCTCCTATACTTTTACCAATCCAGTTTCGCTGTGTTTCTTTGATACTATCGCTCCAATCAATATGATTTAGTCCGGACAGTAATCGATCTGCATAAGCGGTGATTCTTAAATACCATTGCCTCATCATCTTTTGAGTGACGGGGTACCCACCACGTTCAGAGAGGCCATCTTTTATTTCGTCATTGGCTAAAACAGTGCCTAATTTATCACACCAATTAACGGTAGTTTCTTTTTGATAAGCTAATCGGTAGCTCTGTAAGATTTGCTCTTGTTCTTGTGTATTTTTTTGTTCCCACTCCTCGGCTGTGAATTTTGATGGTTCATCACCATGATGAATGAGGTTGATGTTTCCTTCAATTTCAAAAATTGAAATCAGCGAGTTTATACTCTCAGCTTTTTTGGATTTCTCGTTGTACCAGGATTCAAATAGTTGAATAAATATCCACTGAGTCCATTGGTAATAGGAGGGGTCAGAAGTTCTTATTTCTCTTTCCCAATCAAATGAAAACCCAATTCTATTGAGCTGCTCTTTATATTTAACAAGATTTTTTTCAGTTGTCACTTTGGGATGTTGCCCAGTTTGAATAGCATATTGTTCAGCAGGAAGGCCAAAAGCATCAAACCCCATGGGATGAAGAACATTAAATCCGTTTAGCCTTTTGTATCTACTTACAATATCACTTGCAATATAACCTAGAGGATGTCCCACATGTAATCCAGCCCCACTGGGGTATGGAAACATATCTAATGCGTAAAATTTAGGTTTTGATAGATTGATTTCAGTGCGATAAACTTTAGCATCTGCCCATTTTGTTTGCCATTTTTTTTCAATGGATTGAAAATTATACGAACTCATTCAATTTTTTGCAAAGCACAAAAGTACTAGAACCAACAGCATTTAATAGATTTTAAGTAGAAAAGTGGAATCGATACAATTTGATGTTATTTTTGCGTAACTCATAATTGATGACAACAATTCAATACTTATAGTATGGCTGATATAAAGAAAATGAATAAAGAGACAAAAATACCTACCAATCAATTTGTTTTTGGAAAATCAAACTACCTCTGGATGTTGATTGGATTGCTCGTTATTATTACTGGCTTTGTACTCATGTATGGCAAAGAAGATATCTATGACTTTAGAAAAATAACTTTGGCCCCAGTAGTAGTTATTATTGGGTTTATTATTGAAATTTTTGCAATAATGAAAAAACCTACTCAGAAATAATGAGCCTGTGGGAGTCCATTGTTTTAGGGTTAGTGCAAGGGCTCACGGAATTTTTACCCGTAAGTAGTAGCGGTCATATAGAACTGGGTAAAGCTATTTTTAACATTCACGAAAGTGAAGCTGGTCTTCTATTTACTGTTATACTTCACTTTGCTACTGCTTTGAGCACAATTGTTGTTTTCAGAAATGACATCATTTCTATTTTAAGTGGAATATTCAAATTTAAATGGAACCCAGAAACGAAATTTTCATTATTAATACTAATTTCTATGTTGCCTGCAGCGGCAGTAGGGGTTCTTCTAAATGATAAAATTGATGGCTTATATAGTGGGAATGTTACACTAGTCAGTATCATGCTTCTTTTAACTGGTTTTTTATTATATGTCTCGGATAGGCTTTTAACCCAAACCAAAGATATCAATATGAATAGTGCCATTTTATTAGGGATAACTCAAGCTGTAGCTATTTTACCTGGAATTAGTAGAAGTGGAAGTACCATAGCTATTGCGGTTTTATTGGGCATACAAAGAGAGAAAGCTGCTCGATTTAGTTTTCTGATGGTATTGCCATTAATTTTTGGAGCAATGGCCAAAGAAATTTTAGATTTTTCAAATCAGGGTATAGCTCAGCCATCATCATTCATTATCGATATCCCCTTAATAGCCGGATTTTTATCTGCTTTGATTGCGGGGGTATTTGCTTGTAAATGGATGATCGCAATTGTTAAAAAAAGTAAGCTTTCCTATTTCGCATACTATTGTTGGATTATTGGAATTATCGGAATAGCTTTTAGTCTTCTTAGTTAAAGAGTATGCCTATTAATTTAAACATTCTTGAGGTATTAATAGAAATGTGTCAATATTGGCGTATCCAGTTTCTCCAGTTCTTAGTATTATGAAAGTGAAATACCCACTCATACTTCCATAATTCTCTGCAATTGGGCACCATGACTCGTATGTAAATGAACATCCAGGTAGTATGATAGGCTTCTCTCCAATAACTCCTTCGCCTTCTACTTCTCTAATGCCTAGCACTCCATCCGTGATAAACCAATGTCGACGAGTAAGTTGTATTTCCTCAATACTATTATTTAAAATAGTTACGCTATAACTGAATACATGCTTAGCTCCAGGCACAAGCTTGTTTTTTTCATGTTTTGGAGATACACGAACATTAATTTGATGATTGAGATTAATATGATTCTCCACTGTATTACAGTTTAGTACAAGTTAAACACATGATTCCCCAATTAGTTGTAACATTGATTGCAACTTTTAACTTTGCTTTATAGTAGTATATGAGCGGAACATCATCTAATTTAATAAACAAGGCCGTTGAACAACTATCTCGATTCCCTGGAATTGGTCAGAAAAGTGCGTTAAGAATGGCTTTATTCTTATTAAAAAGACCAGAAGGAGATACCCTTGAACTTAATAACGCACTCCAAAAAATGAGATCACAAATTAAGTTTTGTAATCAGTGTTATAATTTGAGTGATTCAGAGTTATGTAATGTTTGCATTTCCCCATCTAAAGATTCCACTATGGTATGTATTGTCAAAGATTTTCAGGACGTTATTGCCATAGAGAATACGGGCCAATATCATGGTTTGTTCCATGTGCTCGGGGGAGTTATATCTCCGGTAGATGGTGTAGGGCCATCAGATATTAAAATCCCTGAATTATTTAATCGGATAAAATTAGGTGAAATTAAAGAGGCTGTAATTGCATTAAGTTCAACTTTAGAAGGGGATACGACGGAGTATTATATTGCTAAAAAATTAAGAGAATTAGGAGTTCAAGTTAGTACCTTATCTAAAGGTATTTCTGTGGGGGGTGAATTAGAGTTTGCAGATGAAATCACTTTGGCTCGATCTATTAAAAATAGAGTAACCATTGATGATTAGTTTATTTATTGGCACTTACTAAATAGTATGATGCAGTAATAAAAAAATTTCTAAAAAAGGGAATTTTACTAATTATTTTCAATTGTTCTCGGGGTTTAATACCAAATTTAGTTTCATAGTTGGGATTGAATAAATAGTCTGTCTTTTTAAGAATAGAGTAGTCATTGTCTTTTAAAATTCGATTTAATCGATCTATTGTAATTCGGGTGTCGTAGATTTCCATCATACCTTTAATTTTAGGTTTATTCTCGCCAATCAATTGAAGGATACCCTGAAAAATAAATCGGGGAAGTATATGAAAGTATGGAAGCTTTGAAAAAAATCTATTTTTAAGAAGTTGTTGATGCCCTCCAAATGGATTGTGCCAGGGAGGGAATCCAATAAAATATACACCATTTGGTTTTATAAAATCGCGACATCTATGCATGAATTTTTCTTGATTAGGGATGTGTTCAATTACATCTCTACTGATAATAACATCAAATTCTTCTGTTGTAGATGTATTGTAAATATCTTCGGCTATGAGTTCTAAGTTTTTGTAATTGGGATGATCTTTTAGAAATATTTTCCCATTTTCTATCCTACCTTCAGAGATGTCAATCCCCACTATTCGTTTACACCCAAGGTCCAAAAAGGGTTTTAAATTGCCTGCCTCGCCACATCCAATTTCTAATACAGAAGTATTTTCGTTTATATCAATAAACTCTTTTAAATAGGGTATGACATATTTTCTAGTTGTTAGAGCCTGCTCGTTAAAGTATTTTTTTCTATTAGCGTGTCTTTCTTGCATGATCTAAATGAAGATTCTTTCCACTATTTAAGCCTATTAGTTTCGTGATTTTGGCGGTTGCTTTCCATCAGAATTATCACGAGGTTTATTGGATTTAAAATTGCGAGGTTTCCCTTTCTTTTTGGATTGGTTTTTTGAACGATTGGATTTTTTATTCTTGTTATCCATACGAGTAACGTCAGTTTCTCCTAAAAGGTCCTCCTTAAATTCAAGTGTTTTGAAAGCAATCTCAGCTCCTTTTGCTGTATCACTCAGTGTTTCTGGTGTTTCTCCTTTTTGGTTTAGCGTTATAATTTCATTAACTCGATCTAAATTTAAAGGGATCCAATCAAAACTTTTTTCGTAGCAATACCATGCCGTGCCTTTCAAGATATCTATTTTTTTGAGTGATGCTAAGCCAGACTTTGTTTTGAGTTTAACTCGTTCATTTGGAAAAGATTTGATGGCCTCGTGATAGGTTTCTAATTCATAATTTAAACAACATTTTAGTCTCCCACATTGTCCACTCAATTTTAGCATATTGATAGATAGGTTTTGTGTTTTCGGAGCACCCATAGAAACTACTTTGTAGTCGGTTAACCAAGTACTGCAACATAATTCTCTTCCACAAGATCCAATTCCACCTAATCGGGATGCCTCTTCTCTATAACTGACTTGAAGCATTTGAATTCGGCTTTTAAATTCAGAGGCATATCTGCGAATTAGATCTCTGAAATCAACACGTCCCTCCGCGGTATAATAGAATGTAATTTTTTTTCCATCTGCTTGATATTCAATATCACTAATTTTCATTTTTAGTTGTAATTGAAGTGCAATGGTTCGGGCTTGCTCTAGGGTTTTTTGTTCATTGTCTTTATAAAAGTTGTATTTTTTAAGTTGTTCGTCGTTTGCGATACTTTGAATAGTACGCATCTCTTTACTATTTTCATCTACACCATATTTTTTTAAATGTAGCTTAACTAATTCACCAGCTAATGAAACTTCTCCAATATCATAACCAATATCAGAATCTACAACCACATAATTTCCGGTAAATAATTCCAGATGATTCACATTTTTATAGAAATATTTTTTACTACCCTTGAATCGAATCTCAACTATATTAAAGGGTTCGTAGTCTTCTGGCAACACCATGTCTGTTAGCCAATTATATACATTAAGTTTATTACAACTGCCAGTACTGCAGGCTCCATTGTTACCACATCCAGGACTATGACTCCCGTTATTTTTTCCGCAACTTCCACATCCCATTTTTATTTTTTTTAAATATTAGTACCTTTTTTGGTGTTATTCTTTAGAATGATTAGCACCCACTAAGCTCTTCAAATATATCCCAAAATAAATATTAGTTCCGAATAAAATAATAACGGATGTTAATAGATAAATTAAAAAGTGCAATCTTAGGGTTTGCATTTCTCTGGAGATGATAAATAACATCATTCATCTGTTCATAAATCTTTTCTATGAAAGAAGCATTGAGTGTCGAACTTAGCTTTTCAATGAAAGGAATCTGATTAGTTTCGGCATTGATAATGTAGTTTCCAACAGTTTGATATAGTAGACATTCTCGTAATATAGCAATGCCATGTTTTAAAAATAATTGAATTTGATTTTTACCTAAACTATGAAGTTTATCTGTCAGTTCACTGACTGATTTTATATCATTTTTATAGCAAGCTAACATCCATTCTCTAAAATAGGTAGCAAAGTCATTGGTTTCGTTTTCGATAAGTTGAATAGCCAAACGTAAGTTTCCCTCTGCTAATCTACCGATATGTGCTATTTGAGATTTTTCTAAACCATATTTATTATGCAAAAAAGTGCTAGTTTCAGCAAGCGTGTAGGTGGATATTTTAGTAATTTGGGTTCTGCTTGTTATGGTAGGTAGTAATTGTTGAAGATCTTCAGCAACTAATATAAAATATGTTTTTTGTGGGGGTTCTTCGATCAGTTTAAGTAGTACATTGCTCTCTTTCTTGAGATATTCCGGCATCCATATGATCAATGTTTTTGCATCACCTTCAAAGGGCTTTAGGGATAATCGAGACAATATACTTCGTGTTTCCTCACGGGTAATGTTAGCCGTTTTATTTTCATCTTTGGCGATGCTGCTCATCCAGTCTTGTGTGTTAAAATAATGAGACACACCGTGCATTTCTCTCCACTGATTCATGTATTGGGTACTTGTTTCCTTACTTGCAGCAACAGGAAACGTAAAATGGACATCGGGATGGGAATGAGAACTTATTTTTCTACAAGAACTACACGCTCCACATGAATCTTCATCTGTTCGATCAGAACAATAGAGGTATTGTGTTAGAGCTAATGCTAAACCAAGTTTTCCAGATCCTTCGGCTCCTAAAAATAATTGAGCATGAGGCAGCCGATTATTTTGAATATTTGCTATTAATTTTTTTTTGAGGTGATCTAGACCGAATACTTGACTAAACTGCATATGACTATTTTAATCTTTGGAATCCCTTAATTCTTTTCGAATGAAAACAAAAAGAGATATTCCAATCAATACATAAATAATACTACCAAATGTCATGGAGAGTATAGATCCTACCTGATAGGTTTCAGGGGAAAATTCAAATCGAATGGTATGTTTTCCTTTAGGCACCTTCAATCCTCTTAGGATATAATTCATTCTGAAATGCTCTACAGGTAGATCATCGATATAAGCATTCCACCCTTTTTTGTAGTATACCTCAGAAAATGCTACATTATTTTCGGTGGTTGAGTTGTAGGAATAGACCAATTTTTCTGGATGGTAAGATGTTAAAGTGATGGAGGCTTCACGATCTACTTCAGGTTTTTTAGCTATAAGATGAGCATGCTCTTTTTCAACAACACCTTGTGTCTTGGTATCTATTTTCCCTAATTGAAGAAGAGCACTATCTGCATTTTCGACCACAGAAATTTCAGGAACAATCCATGCATTGCCCAGTGCATCCAGATTATTTTGATATTGAGGGGGGACCCCTTGTTGTTGAACTGGATAAATAAAATATTTCATATTCAACATATTTAATATTGGGTTACCAGTGACTTTTCCAGCTTGCAAATCCGCTGTTAGATGCCAATCCCATAGGTCTTGGAATCTTCGAATTTTAGCAGCACTATACCCTCCTATAGATTTGTGAAAGTAGGCGCATCTATTGCTATTTAAAATACTTTGAGTTAGGTCTAAGACGCGATAATAGGATGTATCTTTTTGGATCATTAAATCAGCCTGATATGGAGTAAAAGGCTGTTCTAATGCTAATTCTTTTTTGAAATCTTTATCATTTAAGTAGCGTTTACCAACCATCCAAAGATCGGCTGTGATTAATAGTCCCAAAACAACCAAACCATATGCATTTTTTATTTTTTCTGTGTAGATCAACCAAAGAATAAGCAACACAGATAAACCAAAAAATAGACTGCGATTCCCGTCTTTTTTCATTTTATCAATTCGCATTTCAGCTAATTGATCTTTAACCTGATCAATATTCAGTTGGTTTATTTCACCTCCTTGACTTTGTATGATATTTTTAGCATATTCTGTATCTGCGTCATATAGCGTTTGTCCGTTGTCATCTTCTTTAGGAGTAGAATTAAAATCGTTTAATAACGTTCCGGAATACGAGAGTAATACCATGATACCGATTGCTGTGAAAGCTGCATACTTCATAGCAATCCATTTTTCTTTTACATATTTAGGATCACGGAGGACTTTTTCAACTCCCAATATAGCAAATAGACCTACACTTATCTGAACCAATACCATCATCATACTTGGAGCTCTAAATTTATTATACAAAGGGAAATGGTTGTACATAAATTCATTGATTCCAGTAAAATGATTTCCTCCCATGGATAAAATTAGCGTGATTGCCATGACCGATAATAGCCACCACTTTCGGGCACCATCGATCAGCACAAACCCTAATATCATCAATACAAATAGACTCGCTCCTATATACTTAGGTCCTGAGGTACTTCCAATCTGACCGTAATACAGCCTTAACTTGTCAGAGTCACCTCCACTATAATTAGGGATTATAGTAGCTCCAATATCCGACCAGCCATTGCTGTATGAGAAAACATAATCTTGAGTAAGTCCATCACTTTTGTCAGTATTTTCTGTTTTATTTTTAGTTATTTTGAGTTCGCTATTACCTCGAATAGACTCAGATGCATATTCTTTCAGTAGTAAAATATTTAAGCTATTAGCTCCCAGTCCAATACCCGCACCAGCTAGTGCAATAAAGCAGGCAATGAGGTATTCCTTTATTTTTTTTTCTTTGAAATAAGGGTAGAATTGGAAGATTATGAATAAAATGACCATAAATCCTCCGTAGTAGGTAATTTGTACGTGGTTGGCTTGTAACTCAAGCCCAAATCCTGCAGATAAGAGAGTGAGCCCTAGTAGTTTTTTGTTAGTGAAAATATATTGTAATCCAGCAATGACAAGAGGTAGGTAGCCAATTGCTCTAGCTTTCGTGTTATGACCAACGGCAAGGATAGTCAGATTTTCTGTGGCCAATCCCATGCCAATGGCTCCTATTAATGCAAGCCAAGGCCTTACTTTAAAAGCAAGTAACATGATAAAACTACATAAGATGTATAAGAATATTTGAGACCAAACACGTGGATAGCCTGGAAACTTTAGGTATTTTATAATTGTTGCTGAATTTTGCAAACTGATCACATAGGAAGGCATACCAGCAAATAATGCATTTGTCCAAAGAATTTGTTCGCCAGACTTTTGATATTTCTTAATTTCACTTGCCGCTCCTCTATACTCAACAATATCATTTTGTCTTGGAGCTTTGTTTTTAAAATTGCTAGGAACAAACAAAGCAGATAATATACCAATAATGACTATTGAAATGAGGTGTTGTCTATATTTTTGAATAAAAACTTTCATATATTCTGAATTGACCTCAAAAATAGAATTAGTTTGGAGAGTTATCACATAATTTAATAAGATCTATAATCCTTTTAAGAAGTGGTATAGTTTTTTAGTAATAGACTCTCTTGAATAATTTTGGATTGGAATGGTATCTGACACTTTAAACTCCTGTTTATAACAGGTGGTTATAAAGTGACTCATAGGGTCTACTTCGTCCGAAGAAAAGGTAAAGCCAGATTGTGTTTTATCAATGAGTTTTGCAGCATCTCCCATTTTATTTCCTATACACAAAATAGGTTTTCGACTAGCGATGTATTCCATCATTTTGCCTGAAATGATAATTTCATCAAATTTTTGGGTAGGAAGAATCGTGAAAAGTAAGGAAGCACTTTTCATAAGTTTTAGACTGTCATTGTGCGAGACAAAACCTTTATAATCCACAGTAATGGATGATATTTGATTCAATTGATGAATAAATGAGGGTACGATGTTGCCTGCCAACCTCAGTACTACGGGTCTTGAATCAATGACTGCACTAAATTTTTGTAAAGCAAAAATAAATCCTTCGACTTGGTAATCTTCGGGGATGAGACCAATAAAAGTGATTACAAAATCTCGTGGATTTTCTGCCGGGATTTGATTCATTTTGGCCGCATCAAAACCATTATAAAAATAGGTCACTTTCTCCATTTTAGATATAGGTAATTTAGTTTGGAGTAGTCTAACTAGGGAAGGCCCAACAGTAATGACCTGATCAGCATGTTGCAGAACTTTTTGTTCAAGATGTTTATTCTTTTTCTTTGACCTTGAATTTTGAGGGGCATTCATATTGGAATAGAGCTCTAACCATGGATCTCTGAAATCACAGACCCATGTTAAACCTTGATACAAACACTTCAATTGATATCCGATAAGATGGGTAGAATGTGGCGGTCCAGTGGATATAATGATTGTGTTATCCGGTTCAGTGATTATTTTTTTTGCTTTTTGTAGGGCAAATCTATTCCAACCTATGCGAGCATCTGGAATAAAATAATTAGCTTTCACATAGTGGGCTAATTTTTTGAAACTATTTCCTTCATCATTAATACCCCCTCGAGGAATGCCTGCACTAGAATTTCCAGTAGTCATATAGGAGTATAGTTTTAATGGTTCAAGTGTTTTTGTAGTATGGACTTCAATGTTCTCCACAAGATTGGTAAAACTTGCATCTTTATTTTTGTAAGAGGCCCATCTGGGATCTACGGTTATTACTTCAATCTCTAGGCCTAGGTTGGCTAAATAGTGAGCAAAATAGACCCAACGTTGAACACCAGAACTGTTATCTGGAGGCCAATAATAAGAAAGTATGAGTATCTTTTTCAGATGACTTAAGATTGTTATGCATACAAATTTATTTTTTTAAGCTGGAATGCTTAAATGATTTGGGTGAATTATTTTTACAGCCGTGGTACCCTTGTTTAAAATACTATATTTGATTTTGAATAATAGATATGAAAATACTATTTATAGCTAGCAATATTCCATCGCCTAAGCGAAAAAGTAATGCAGTTATACTTCGTATTGCAAATCTACTCTCTGTAAATCATGAAGTAGATGTGATTTTCCCCAAAGAGATCATACCCTTTTGGCTTCGCAACAAACTCAAATTTAAACCCCTCTTCCGCCTCAACGATTTTAAGCAGGGATCAAAAAATATTCGAGTTTTCAACTATTTGAGACTACCCATAAAGTCAATGGCGTTTATATTCATTAAATGGTTCAAATTGGCTCTTGCTAGTACAAAAAAATATGATCTGATCCATGCTCATTTTTTGTTCCCCGATGGATTGATTGCACAAGAAACTTCTAAAGAAATGGGGATACCTTACGTTGTAAGTGTTCGATATTCAGATATTGCGCTGCTAGACTCAGTTTCTGAATCATCAGATACATTTAGAAAAGCAAAGTCTTGTTTGATAAATGCTAGTTCTGTGCATGTACTCAATACGTATACAGGAAATCTAATTCAAGAAAAACTCAATATTCCTTATCGAGTTATTCCTCATGGTATTGATCTGCCTCATCAACTAAATTGCGATTATTCTAATGATATATGTCAAATTACATGCGTTGCAGAATTTATATCCCTTAAACAGATTGATTGGGTAATTAATGCGGTGAAGTCTTATAAAGGGAATAGCAACATAGCATTACAAATTGTGGGTAAAGGTCCTCTAGAAAATCAATTAAAAGCCTTAAAAGAAGATGATGATCGGATTCAATTTTTAGGTCACATTCCTCACCAAGAAGTCCTGAATATCTTAATGGCTAGCAACATCTTTGTGATGCCTTCCACTAAAGAGACATTTGGGTTAGTGTATCTCGAAGCAGCAGCAACACATAATGCAATTATTGCGTATCACAAGTACTCAATTAATGGCATTTTTGAAGCCAATGAAGAAGCTATTTTTTGTGCAGGGTATGGCGATTTTAAAGATCAACTTTATCAGTTGGTTGAAAATCCAATAAGGGTCAGTAAATTGGCTGATGCAGCTTTGTTGAAAGTGCGTGATTTAACTTGGGATAAAATAATTATGAGTTATTCAAATTGGTATTATGAGCAAGGTTGATTTAAAACAAGTAAACATACTTATTGCCATTGTCACCTACAATGGAGAGAAGTTCATTGAATCTTGTATTGATTCTATCCAAACGGTAACAAAATGCCAGATTCATGTCATTGATAATCAATCTAATGATAATACTACTTCCATTATAAAAAATAAATATCCGCATGTTTTTATCACTGAATCTAAGGAAAATCTTGGTTTTGGGAAGGCCAATAATTTATTATTAGAAAAGGCAATAGATGCCGATATGGATTTTGTTTTTTTACTGAACCAAGATGCCTATTTTGTAGGTGATTGTTTAGACCTATTAATAAATGAAGCAATCAATTCAGACGAATATATTTTTTCTCCAATGCATTTGAAGAAAGATCGATGTCGTCTTGATGAGGGTTTTGCCATGTATACCAAAGACGGTTTAATGCTTGATAATCTGTCATTTGTTAACGCCGCAGCTTGGCTTATTCCTATGCGAATTTTAAAAGCTGTTGGAGGTTTTAACCCATTATTTTTCCATTACGGTGAGGATAGAGATTATGCAAATAGATTAAAGTATAAAGGATTCTCATTTCAAGTGATTAAAGATGCTCAATTAATTCATAATCGAGATTTATCTCATTTGAAGAATTTAACTGTCAAGAAACATCAATATGAGTATCGTTTTTATATTAATATTCTCCGGTATTTTACTGATATTAACAATACCATGGCCAAATGCCTTTTCAATTCAATATATATGTTCGTACGTGAAATCATATCCAATATGTATCTGAAACGCTGGTTTTTGATAAGGGGTAATTTAAATGCAATCTGGAAATGCTGTTATCAAATTAGATCAATTTATCAAAAAAGAGAGATGGCAAAAAAATGGCCCTCAGCATTTCTAAATGTCACTTTGAAATGACAATCACATATTGAAATGTAAAAAACTCACGGAAATATGGAATATAGTCTAATGGAATAGCTATAATCTTGTCAAGTATACTAGATGAACTTTCTTTTAACCGATACTTTCGCTTTATTTTTTTGATGATGAAGCCATCTGGAGCCAATTCTTTCAGATTTCTGAGCATGTATAGGTGCACATGTGTTTTGTCAAAAATGCCTCTATCATTGCGGGGCCATTTTAAACTAAAGAAATGTAATATCGAAGAATAATGATTGCTGTTGGGAAGAGAAATTATGAATTTTCCATTCTCCGTTAATTTTTTTGATAGTTGGTTGAGTGTTTGAATGGGGTTAATAAGGTGTTCTAAAACATCTCCCAAAATGATATGATCAAAAGAAGGGCATTTTTTTAGGAATGATTCCGTTTCACGTTGATTATTTAGGTCAAGTATTTCAGCAATATCTAGCCTTTTTTTTGCGACTTCTATCGTAGAAGGATTATAATCTACTCCAGAAACATGAATTTCTTTGCTTATATTTTCTTTAATATATAAACCTAATACTCCTTCATTGCAGCCCACGTCTAAAATTGATTCTGGGTTATCTACAAATTGAAGTAAATCAGTCCGGAGGCTTTTATATGATTTATTGTTGTGAATCAAAGGAGTATAGGTTATGAATAGTTACACGAAATATGTTTATCGAGAGATGAATATCATTCATCTCTCTTAAATAGAATTGCAAATTTTAATTCTATTTTTGAATAAGCAATAGAAAAATTGGGCATTATCATTCGACAAACCTTTAAGGCTAGTGCAGTGGGCTACATGGCTGCTTTGGTGGGGGTTGTCAACACATTTTTTATTTATACCCTTTGTTTCACTGAAAGTGAATTAGGACAAATCCGATTTGTTCAAGATACGGCAATACTCATAGCCGCACTATTCAGTCTTGGGGTAAATAACATTGCTATTCGATTTTTCCCTGAATTTAAATCAGAGGGTCACCACAATGGTTTTTTGGGATTGTTACTGTTGTTTGTTGTTGGAGGGGTAGTTTGTTTTTTAGGGCTCTATTGGGTGATAAACCATCAATTACCTTCGGAATTAAATGATAATTTCTTTGTCATTTGTTTAACATTTATTGCGGTTTTAGTTGGAAAAGTATTTTTTCACTACACGAGTAATTTTGGTCGAATAGCCATTCCCTCATTGATTAATAATCTTTTTATTAAAATTGGATTATTAGGGGTTGCATTATACTTTTTTTACTCCTATACGTCATTCAGGAATTTGTTATACGGATTACCCATGATCTACGGAATTTCTGCTTTAGCTTTAATCGTCTATGTGGGATACTTGAAGCAATTGAAGATTAATTTCAGGTTTTCTTTTTTGAATAAACAACGAGTTAAAAGGATACTTACCTATGCTGGCTTTGGGATTCTGGGTACTATTGGTAGTAGTTTAGCGAATCGACTTGATATTTTTATGGTCACAGATATTCTTGATTATGCCCGAACTGGGGTTTACTCTATTGCTTTCAATATAGCTAATTTACTTGTAGTGCCAACGGCAGCTATTTTTGCTATTTCTGGTCCCATAATAGCTGGGGCTCTTAAAAAAGATGACATGGCTCATGTGGAAGAAATATATAAAAAATCGGGATTAAACTTATTTGTTTTAGGAAGCCTACTTATGCTTTTAATTTGGGCTAATATGGATTCAATTTTTGATATAATACCAAACGGTGAGCGTTATAAATCGGGGAGAATCGTAATTTTACTTTTAGGTTTTGCAAAATTGTTTGATATGTTGACGAGTATCAATGAATATATTATAGCTTATTCGAAGCATTTCAAGTATAATTTGTATTTTTTATTGATTTTGGCCGTTGTTAATGTCATAACTAATCTTATCTTAATTCCACGCTTTGAAATAGCAGGAGCAGCACTTGCGACTTTAATCTCAGTAATTTTATTTAATATTTTTAAAACGTATTTTGTTTACCATAAATTTAAGATACACCCTTTTCAACTTAAAGTCATTTATACCTTGATCGTCACTTTATTTGTTTATGTGTTGAGCTTATATTTCCCAATGTTGAATAATCCGTGGCATAGTCTCCTTCTCAAATCCTTATGTATAAGTGCGCTATTTATTTATTTTGTTTTTCGATTCAAGTTGTCAGACGAAGCTTTTGTTATATGGGAAAATATTAAGCAGAGATTCAATAATAAATAATTCACTTTAGATTGTAGGGCCAATAGAAATCATTATACATTTGTGATAGTAATAGCATTATGTTGAACATCATTTTATTTGGACCTCCAGGTGCAGGAAAAGGAACTCAAAGTTCTCGTTTGATTCAGAAATATGGATTGGTGCATCTCTCTACAGGAGATGTATTTCGATACAACATCAAAAATGAAACCGAGTTGGGCCTCATGGCAAAGCGCTATATTGAACAAGGAAAACTTGTTCCCGATGAGGTAACCAATAACATGGTTAAAGATTTTATTCAACGAAATTCAAATTCTAATGGTTTTATCTTTGATGGGTATCCTCGAACCATAGCTCAAGGAGAAAATTTAGCTACTGTTTTACGAGAGATGAATGCCCAGGTTACCTGTATGATGGCATTGCAAGTAGACGATGATGAATTGGTCAATCGCTTATTAGAAAGAGGTAAAACTAGTGGTAGGCCCGATGATCAGGACGAATCCATTATCAGAAATCGATTTAAAGTATACAATGATGAGACATCCCCACTAGCTGATTATTATAACAAACAAGGGAAGTATATTGCTGTCCATGGAATGGGATCTATTGACGATATTTTCCGAGATCTGTGCACGGCGATAGACCAAGTAATTTAACGAAATCCAAAAACAACGTTTTACCGAACCATGAGCAACCAAAACTTTATAGATTATGTCAAAATCTGTGGTAAAAGTGGAAACGGTGGAGCGGGAAGCCATAGCTTTTTTCGCGACAACTTAAACGCGAAAGGGGGACCTGACGGTGGAGATGGGGGCAAAGGGGGATCTATTATTTTGAGAGGTAATGCTCAATTATGGACTTTATTGCACTTAAAATATAAAAGGCATATTTATTGTGAACATGGTGCTCCAGGAAAGAAGAAAAATCAAACCGGGAAAAGTGGCCAAAACCAAATAGTAGAAGTTCCCTTAGGAACAGTAGCAAAGCACCCAGAAACCTTTGAAATACTTGGTGAAATTACGTTAGATGGTCAAGAGTTTGTGTTATTACCTGGGGGTAAAGGAGGATTAGGTAATGTACATTTTAAATCACCAACAAATCAAGCCCCTAAATATGCTCAACCGGGACAACCTGGAAGAGAACAATGGTTTATTCTAGAACTTAAAGTATTAGCAGATGTAGGTTTAGTTGGGCTACCTAATGTGGGCAAATCTACTTTACTATCTGTAGTTTCTGCTGCAAAACCTGAGATAGCTGACTATGCTTTTACAACGCTTACACCTAATTTGGGAATGGTAAATTATAGAGAATATAAGTCATTTATTATGGCTGATATTCCGGGGATTATAGAGGGAGCTAGTGAGGGTAAAGGTCTAGGGCATCGCTTTCTTCGCCATATTGAACGCAATGCTGCTCTACTTTTTATGATATCAGCAGATAGTGATGATATAAATCATGATTATCAAATCTTACTGAAAGAACTAGAAAAGTTTAGTCCGGAGCTAATGTTTAAAGAGCGAATTCTTGCAATTACAAAATCAGATATTTTAGATGATGAATTAGAAAGGGCATTGAAGGCAGAACTTCAAGTAGATTGTAATTGCGTATTTATTTCCTCGGTATCGGGTAAAGGAATACAAGAATTAAAGGATAAACTTTGGGCTATTATGAATAACTAGCATATTCTCTAATTTGAAGATAAAAGATGCGAGTGTTAGATAAATTCATATTTGTAATTTTATTCTTTAGTCTTTTATTTATTAGTTTAAATAGACATTCCCGTCACGCTAACTTTAACTACCATTCGCAATTATTTGCGGATAAGGCAGGATATCATATCTATTTTCCAGCATATTTTTATTATGCTATGGACCCGAAAAATCTGCCTGACTCAATTATAAATAAAACAGGTCAAGGTTTTAGTATTAAAAATGATAAGATCATAACTAAATATCCAATAGGAGTAGCCATCTGTCAATTCCCTTTTTCCTCAATTGCAGCTATAGCTGATTATTTTTTAGATAATCATACGAATAGAGGTTTTACCAACTATCATCACATTGCCCTTAATTGGGCTACAGCTGTATGGGGAAGTATTGGGTTGCTTCTGATTTTCTTATCCGCTATTCGATTTTGGGGATTTTCGTATGGGCAGTCTTATATGCTGATTTTTGGCATTTTATTCCTTTCAAATTTACTGTATTATACAACGAGAGATTGCGGCATGTCACATGCGTATTCTTTTACAGTTTTTGCTGGAATACAATACCTGATTTATGGCTGTATTAAAAAACAAACCATTCAGAATAAGGATGTATATGTAGGGGTTATTTTGGGGTCGCTACTTATAGTTCTAAGACCACTAAATGGAGTTTTTGTTATTTTCCCATTGAGCTACATTATAGCTTCAAACTGGATTATCATAAAAAAAATAACCCTGGATGTAGCTAATAGGAATTGGTTAGTTGGGACGATGCTTGCAGCTTTTCCAATTGGTTTACAATTAGCCTATAATTATTATGCCTACGGAAAACCATTTGCAGATGGTTACGAAAATGAAAGTTTTTCTAATATCAAACGAATAGATCTGATCAAATTATGGTTTTCGCCAAATAATGGTGCATTGTTATATAGCCCTATTTTAATCCTTGTTTTTATCTCCATCTTTCAAGCATGGAAAACAGATACGTTTATACGTGTATATTTTATTTACTTCGTAGTTATCAGTGTTACCTATGCTAGTTGGTGGTCACCTGAGCTTGGATGCGGTTTTGGGCATCGTGGGTTTACAGAACATCTCGCTTTTTTTGCCTTGCCTATAGGGATGTATATCCATAAAATGTCGGGGATCACCACTCGAGTGATCCAAGCTTCCATGATTATTGGTGGCATTCTTTTGTTTCTATGTCAGTGGAATTTTGATGGATGTTGGCAAGCTCAATCCGATTGGGATTGGACTGCTTATGTCGATTTTTTTACGCTAAAAATAGTCTTTTAATGTCCGAAGGTTTGAGATAACTTGACAATTAGGATCGCTATATCCCCTCGGATCATCAGTCAACCAGAAAGCTTTCCATCCAGATTGTATCGACCCTTTAATATCCGCATCTAAATTATCTCCAACATAGGTCCCACTGATCGTAGTACTTTTTGCATTTTTGAGAGCAGTTTCAAATACAAGAGGATGAGGTTTTTGCTTGCCTACATGTTCAGATATGGTTATGGATTTAAAATAAGCAGTGAGATTAGCATGATGCATTTTTTTGAGTTGAGATTCTTCAAATCCATTGGTTATGATGTGGAGTTCATATCGATCATATAAATAATCCAGTGTTTCAATAGCTCCGGGGAGTAGTGCAGTTTTTGTGGGACAAATTTCGATGTACTTTTCTCCGATATTCATAGGAATATCTTTATGGGCTACCCCCATTGTTTTAAAAGTGTCTTCGAATCGTTTTACGCGAAGTTTGTCTTTGGTGATTTGGTGGTTGCGATATAATTTCCATAAGTCATGATTGATCTGAGTATAGATAGCAATAAACGTATCAGGTCCGTGCGGAGTCAGAAATTGAACTTGATAGTGATCGTATAGTTCACGTAAGGTTTCCTCAGCGTTAGTATCAAAATCCCAGAGAGTATGATCCAAATCAAAAAACAGATGGTCGAGCATGTAGGCCAATATAATCCTTAATGGGATAATCTACACTATTTTTATACTTGCACGTTTGTTTTTTAATGATTATTGAATCCCTTCTTTTTGAGTTTGTAATCCAATATTATCCCAATAATAATAGGCCCAGTCGCTGAACCCATAGCTTTCCATATACACTTGAAATCAAGAATAACCGTACCGTGATCAAAATAACTATACAATAGAAAGAAAATAAAAGACATGAACCCAAAGAATAAAAAGTTTTTTAATAGACCTCTCATACTCATGTAATAATAGTTAAATCAATTTTCTATCAGTTTGATTTATTGATAAAACAAAATTACGTAAATACCAATTATTATCATTTTCTAATAATTATTATGGATTTTTGTAGTATGGATTTTACCAACCCACTGTTTATACAACTGATAGAATTAGCCATTGCAGAAGATATTGGCGATGGGGATCATAGCAGTATAGGAGCCATTCCTTTGGGAGAGCAAGGGAAGGCTCGTCTGATCGTTAAAGAATCCGGGGTGCTTTGTGGAGTAATGGTAGCAAAGTATATTGTGAATAAAATAGACCCCTCATTAGAAATGAAAATATGCTATAAAGATGGAGATGAAGTTGGCGTAGGAGATATTATTTTCACTATATCAGGTAGGATACATAGTATTCTTCAAGCGGAGCGTTTGGTACTTAATTTCATGCAACGTATGAGCGGGATATCCACATATACCAAACGATTGGTAGATAAAATAAGTCATACTTCTGCTCAATTATTGGATACTCGAAAAACTACTCCTGGATTACGATTGATGGAAAAATATGCAGTTACTGTTGGTGGGGGTGTGAATCATCGAATGGGTTTGTACGATATGGTCATGTTAAAAGACAATCACAACGATTATGCAGGGAGTATTACCTCAAGTGTTGAGCGAACAAAAGCCTATTTAAAATCCACGAATCGTGAAATTAAAATAGAGGTGGAATCACGAAACTTAGATGAAGTGAAAGAAGCACTTTCTGCTGGAGTAGACCGCATCATGTTTGATAATTTTTCACCAGAAGAAATGGTTAAAGCGGTACAATTGGTAAATAAGCAATGTGAGACAGAAGCAAGTGGCGGTATTACAGAGTCTACCATTCAATATTACGCTGAAACGGGTGTTGATTTTATATCTGTGGGTGCACTTACTCATTCAGTGAGCAGCCTAGATTTAAGTCTGAAACAGTTTTAGTTTTTCATCAGTTGTTCAGTGATTCCTGCAATAGATACTTCGTGTACTCCCTCAAAATTGACAAGACCCATTTCGAATTTATTTTTGGTAACATCTTCATAGAATTGTTTAACGGAAGCTTCTGTTCGGTATGGATCGTGAATGCCAGAAAAATAGGTCATTTTTATAGGGTTAAATACCATTTTATTTAAAACTAAATCCACATCGGGAGGAATCAACCCACTACAAATTAAAAATTGTTTCGGTCTTAAATACCCCTCTGCAATCCATCGAAATGCGGTAGATACACCTTGACTAAAACCCAAAATTGAAATTTCTTCCCATTTTTTTTCGGATTGAATGTGTTGAAATACCTCTTTCAGATAGGCTAAATAATTATGGATGTCTTGTTCTCTGTTTTCTGAGGTCATCCAACTAGCACCCACTCTTCCTGATGTGCCTTCAAGGTAAAAATGATGGAGTCCTTCGGGGGCTATAACGGTATACCCCTCATGAGTTAAATGTTTGAATTGACGAATAAAAAATTTAGCCAGTTGACCATAACCATGAAGGACAAATAGTAATTTAGAGCCATCTCCCTCACGATAATAAATGGTCTTTTGTTGAACAGCTATGATTTTTTTCATTCCAATTGAATCAAGTTCAAAATTAAGAATTGAGTTTGGTATATATCGACCAAATAAATTTTACTTTGCAGCTGTGTGTGATATTTCTCTCATTGTAGCTAAAGCTAAAAATAATGCCATAGGTAAGGATAATGACTTACTATGGAAAATCAAAGATGATTTAAAACAATTCAAACAATTAACATCTCATCATGTGGTAATTCATGGGCGAAAAAGTTTTGAGTCTATCGGGAAGCCGTTACCCAATCGAACCAATATTATAGTTACTAGAAATAAGTCTTATGAAGCTAAGGGTGCCTTTGTTTGTACTTCTTTAGATGAAGCTATTCATCTCGCCAAATTACTAGAACATCACCATGAAATTTTTATTGTAGGTGGAGCAGAGATCTATCGCCAATCCATGCCAATTGTAAACCGAATGTATATCAGTGAAGTATATGCCGATTTTCCTGATGCCGATGTTTTTTTTCCAGAAGTCACTTTTGATAATTGGAAGTTAGTCAAGAAATTACATTTTGAAAAAAGTGAGGTTAATGAGTTTGCTTTTGACTTCCAGATTTGGGAGTATTAGAGTTGATTTAGGGTTCTAATCTTCCATAGTATCTTGGAAATGGAATGGTTTCGCGAACGTGATCTAACTTGCAAATCCAAGCCACTAAACGTTCTAATCCTAGCCCAAATCCACTATGAGGTACGCTTCCGTAGCGGCGTAAATCCAAGTACCATTGGAATACATCCATGGGTAATTGGTGTTCTTTAATTTTTTCTACCAACCATTCTTCGCTCGTTTCTCGTTCACCACCGCCTACAATTTCACCATATCCCTCAGGAGCTAAAACATCAACCCCTCTAGCAAATCGTGGATCTTCTGGATTGCGTTTCATATAAAATGCTTTGATTTCATGTGGCCAATCGTAAATCATGATAGGACAATCAAATAATCGAGTAAGTACGGTCTCGTCGCTACCTCCAAAATCATTACCATATTCGAAATTTTTTGCTGAATTTAACCATTGAGGAAGATTACGTAAATCTTCTTCTAGTTGCTTTAGTTCTTGCTTGAGTGTGTCAATTTTATTTTGATTGAAATTAATAGCTCCTTTTTTCATACCCCCGGCAGCTATAGCAGCTTCTCGTTCTAGGATGTCTTTTCTGATTTCCTCAATGCGGGCTGATGTGTCCTCTATGTCTTGTTGAATAGTCAATAGCGAGTTCTGACCATTCACATCTTTTTCCCCTTTTAAAATTTCAACTGCTTCATCATATGAAAACCTTGGGAAGGTTTTAGAAATAGTTTCTAGCTGGGTTGTGTCTCGATTCAATACTTGAAGTTCATCTGTACATTTTTCTAAAACTTCTTGAACCACACAACGCAAAAATGACTCAATGGTATCCATATTTTCAAAAATGTCACAAAAGGCCATTTCTGGTTCTATCATCCAAAATTCAGATAGGTGACGTCTTGTTTTGGATTTTTCTGCCCGAAATGTAGGCCCAAACGTATATATCTTTCCCATGGCCATAGCCATAGCTTCGCCATATAATTGTCCAGACTGAGTAAGGTATGCAGGTTTTCCATAATAATCTGTTTCAAACAAGTCAGTAGTGCCTTCTGCAGCATTACCTGTAAAAATCGGTGCATCCATCTGAACAAATCCTTCTTTCTGAAAAAAATTGTGAATGGCATAGGATATACAGTTTCGTATACGCATGATAGCCCACTGTCTTCTGCTTCTGAGCCATAAATGACGATGATCAATTAGGAATTCTACACCGTGCTCTTTATTTGAAATAGGATAGTCTTTCGCATTTTGGTATACCATCAAATCGGTTGCGTGAAGCTCAAAACCTCCAACTTGACGTGGATCTTCAATGACTACTCCAGTAATAGACACAGAACTTTCTTGTCCTAAGGATTTGGCAATATTAAAAAGATCATCACCCAAATCCTCTAGCCCCAGAATACACTGGCACACCCCTTGACCATCACGTAAATTAATGAATACAACGGTTTTGCTTTCGCGTCGGTTTGAGACCCATCCCTTAAGGGTTATAGATTGACCTATATGGTGTTTGAGTTGTTTGGTATTCATTTTGATTATCCTAGAAAACGTACTAAATTTGGAGTACAAAAGTAAGGTCAATTCCTTAGTTTTTTAAATACGAATATGATAAAACAACAACTCAATCAAAAACTTCTTCAAAAGCTTAGTCCACAGCAAATACAATTTATAAAACTATTGCAATTAAATACGTTGAGTTTTGAAGAGAGAGTAGATGAGGAATTGCTTGAAAATCCCGCACTTGAAAATGGGAAGGATGATGATTTTGATCAGGATGAACCAGAAGAAATAATCCATGAAACTAACGATGAACTTGATCTCTCTGACTATATGAGTGACGATGACGGTGGAGTTCAATTGAGTGGTGATTATTACCCATCCGAAGAAGAAAAAGAATTTATGCCAGTAGTCTATTTTTCTTCTTTTAGAGAAAGGCTGATGGAACAGATTTCTGGACTTTTGTCCTCACCGTCTGACCAACTATTGGCCGATCAAATTATTGGGACATTGGATGATGACGGGTATCTTAGGAGACCCCTTTCTTCCATGAAAAATGATTTACTTTTTACCCAAAATATTCAAACTACAGTAGACGATTTAGCCCGCATATTGAAAATAATACATGGTTTAGATCCAGCGGGTATTGGGGCTCGTGACTTGAAAGAATGTATACTTCTTCAAATTGAGAGAAGACAAAAATCGGGAAACAATCCAGTCTACAAGTTAGCTTTTAAAATTATTGATGAGATGATGGATGATTTCTCCAAGAAACATTATTCTCGAATCATCAAAAAATTTGATATTTCTGAAGCATACCTCAAAGAGGCTTTAGATTTTATTGCCAAATTGAATCCCAAACCGGCACAATCTGGATCAGAAGGTCATGTAAGTAAGGATTATATCATTCCTGATTTTATCGTCAAAGAATCGTATGGTAAATTCGACATATCACTAAATTCAAAAAATGCACCCGATTTAAAAATTAGCAAAACCTTCAGTGAAACATTAAAATCGTATGAGGTGAGTAAAGAAAGATCATCTCAACAAAAAGATGCCGTTCAGTATATCAAGCAAAAATTGGATGGAGCTAAATGGTTTATAGATTCCGTAAAGCAACGTCAAAACACCTTACTCCTGACGATCAATAAGATTGTTGATATGCAACGTGAATTCTTTTTGAGTGGTGATGAAGCAGATTTGAAACCCATGATATTAAAAGATATAGCTGATGCCATACAAATGGATATATCTACCATATCTCGGGTAGCAAGTAGCAAATATGTTGAAACAGATTTTGGCATTTTTTTACTCAAGGATTTTTTTACTGAGGGGATAACTACAGGGAGTGGATTGGAGGTAAGTAACCGTGAGGTTAAAAAAATTCTAAAAGAAGCAATTGATGCTGAGAGTAAATCAAAACCATTAACCGATGAGGAACTAAAACTTATTCTGCATGACAAAGGTTATCCTATTGCAAGACGAACTGTCGCAAAATATAGAGAACAACTCAATATGCCCGTGGCTCGTTTACGAAAAGAATTATAAAATGAAACAGTTGCTAAATGGTATAGCCATCATAACTCACCCTATATTCCTTCCCTTTTTTAGTTTGTTAATTTACTATCCTCTTGTTGCTACTTATAGCATTGGAACACTTCCTTTGTTAATAGGGTGGCTAACGTTTGCTTATATTATACTTCCGTTGGTCTATTTTGTGAAAGTACGCAAAATCAATTTAGCTCAACCCAATTTAGACGAAAGGAGATCCATTTTCAGAGCATATTCTCTTGTTAATATTGGCTTTGCTATAGTTAACATTTTTCTAGTTCAGGATTATATTTATTTTTATTTAGCGGCATGCCTTCTTCATATCTTTCTTTTAGGTATCGCGTTTATAGAACTTAAAGCAAGTTGGCACACCGCAATTTGGAGTTTTCTTCTAGGCACGGGTTTAATGATGCTTTATCAATTTAAACGAGCAGGAACCAACGACGATTTGTTGCTTGAAGCGCTAAAACTTTTAGGAATTATTTTATTAATAGTGTGCTTTGTCCGTTGGAAGTCCAAGGCACATACTCCTTTTGAACTTTTAATGGGTATCGTTATTGGGTTTTTAGCTTCTACCCCTTTATTACTATAAAAATATCATGAATTTAAATACTATTTTATATCAAACAAACGCTGGAATTACCACTATAACGTTAAATCGTCAAGATCGATTCAATGCTTTTTCGGGAGAAATGCGAAAAGAGTTATTAGCAGCATTACAAAAAGCAAATGATGATAAAGAATGTCGAGTTATTGTTCTTACGGGTGAGGGTAAAGCTTTTTGTGCTGGACAAGACCTTAAGGATATTGAAGGTGATCAGGTAGATTTTGTTTCGATTCTAAAAAACGGCTACAACCCTCTCATTCAATACATGCGCGATTTACCAAAACCAATTATTGGAAGAATAAATGGAGTTGCTGCAGGTGCAGGATGTTCCTTAGCCTTAGCATGCGATTTTATAATCGCAGATCGTCAGGCAAGTTTTGTAGAAGCTTTTGTAAGTATAGGCCTTGTGTTGGATTCAGGATCTTCATACTTCCTGCCTCGATTAGTAGGCAGTGCTAGAGCTTTTGAATTGGCGACAATGGGCAATAAATTAACAGCCGACCAAGCCCTTGATTGGGGGATGATCAATCGTGTTGCAGATACGGTTGCTTTGGATGAGGAAGTTATGAAAGTGGCAACAGGGTATGCCAATGCTCCCACTCAAGCTATAGGAATGATTAAAAAAATGTTGAATGACTCCATGCATTCCTCCCTCAAAGAGGTGCTTGCTGACGAAACAAACTATCAAAAATTGGCTGGACAAACTTTTGATTTCAAAGAGGGTGTTTCTGCATTTTTAGAAAAGCGTACACCGATATTTAAAGGGTGTTAATTCAATTGAAATGGAATAAATTCCGTATTTAACACCAAGATGATGTAAATTTGTTTAAATTGATGATATGCGAGAATATCTTTTTTTTATCTTAGCTTGCTTATTTTTTTTTCAAGTAAAAGCGCAATATCAAACTGTACCGTGCGCTACTACAGATTACATTTCTTGGCTGGAAACCCAACAACCTGGAATTACATCAGATATAAATGAAGCTTTTTTTAATGCCAAAAGAAATTCCTTAATCAAGTATAAAAATAAAAAAGATACCATTTACACCATTCAAGTGGTCTTCCATGTTCTCTATAATAATTCGAGTCAAAATATTGATGACCAATATATTGAATCTCAGTTAGATGTGCTCAATGCCTGTTTTAGACGTACCAATGCAGACACCGTGAATACTCGTGCGGTATTCCTGCCAGTAGCCGCAGATGCGGGAATCGAATTCAAATTGGCAGAAGAGGATCCAGATGGTAATCCTACAACAGGAATAATTCGTAAACAAACAGCGCTTCAAACATTTGGCACTATTCCTATTAATTTAGCGGCCGTAGATCAAGTAAAATTGTCACCCTATGGAAGTCCCGCATGGGATACCGAACAATACTTAAATATTTGGATTTGTGATTTATCTTCCAATGGGTTTGATGCTTTGTTAGGATATGCATATCCGCCAACCAATGCAGATAATTGGAATACGAACTCCTTTACAACTCAAAATAAGCAAGGAGTGGTCGTTCATTATAAGGTAGTAGGAGAGAATAACCCATTCTCGTTATCCACTGCAGAAAAAACTACGGTACACGAAGTGGGGCATTATTTAGGGTTAAGACACGTTTGGGGCGATGGTTCCCGCAATCAGGGTTGTAATGTAGACGATTTTATGGAGGATACACCCAATAGTAGAGCGGCGAGTAATGGATGTAATAAATCACAAAATACCTGTATAGATAATCCAGGTGATTTACCCGATATGTTGGAAAATTATATGGATTACTCAGATGGGAATTGTCAAAACATGTTTACGGCCCAACAGGTAGATCAAATGAGAGCAAATCTAAAGTTATTTAGATCAGGAATTGCTTCGGTTCGATACCCAGAACCACTTCCTGAGCCTGTAGTGTTTGCCGAGTATGGTTTGCATCCCAATCCAGTGATTGAAGACTTAGCCGTTCATCTTACGGATGTCGATGAAAATGCATCCTATACCCTTGAAATTTTTAATATATTGGGACAAAAAGTAAGAAACGTTATGCTTCAAGCACAGTCCCTTCAGCATGTATCAAATCTTTCTGATCTGCATGGGTATTATGTATGTTCACTCCAAAAAAACCAGGAGGTTTTAATGACACAAAAGGTAATTTTTAATCCATAATCGGAGCGATTCATTCAATAATGATTTGATTTTTACAATCAAAATATCAGAATAATTTAGGGGTTCATTTTCTTTCGTTTATCTTTGCAAATCAGATGAAAGACCAAGTATTTGACCTCGATTTAATTCAACAAACCTATCAAAATTTGACCCATAAAGTGGCTGCTGCTCGTTCAGTGCTTCAAAGACCACTTACCCTGTCAGAAAAAATATTATACAGTCATCTTTGGGATGGAAATGCAACCACAGCCTTTACCAGAGGAAAAGATTACGTCGATTTTGCCCCAGACAGAATTGCCTGTCAAGATGCAACCGCTCAAATGGCTTTGTTGCAATTCATGCAAGCAGGTAAGTCGAAAGTCGCTGTCCCGACAACGGTACATTGCGATCATCTAATTCAAGCAAAAATTGGGGCCGATCAAGATTTGCAAAATGCACTAAATTCATCCAATGAAGTATTTAACTTCCTAGAATCGGTATCCAATAAATATGGTATTGGTTTTTGGAAGCCAGGTGCAGGAATTATTCACCAAGTGGTATTAGAAAATTATGCTTTCCCAGGTGGTATGATGATTGGCACGGATTCACATACGGTAAATGCAGGCGGTCTAGGAATGGTAGCTATCGGAGTAGGTGGAGCGGATGCAGTTGATGTTATGGCAGGCATGGCATGGGAGCTTAAATTTCCGAAATTGATTGGAGTTAAACTTACCGGTAGATTAAGTGGCTGGTCAGCTCCCAAAGATGTTATCTTAAAAGTAGCCGGTATTCTTACCGTTAAAGGAGGAACTGGGGCGATTGTGGAATATTTTGGTGAAGGAGCTAAGTCTATCTCGTGTACAGGGAAAGGAACCATTTGTAATATGGGTGCTGAAATAGGTGCTACCACGTCCACTTTTGGCTATGACGAGAGCATGGAACGATATTTAAAAGCTACAGGAAGATCAGAAGTAGCAGAGCTGGCCAACAGTGTTAAAGAACATCTTACGGGAGACGATGAAGTATACGCAAATCCAGAACAATACTTTGATCAGGTGATTGAGATTAATTTATCAGAACTTAGACCGCATATTAACGGTCCGTTTACACCTGATTTAGATACAAAAGTGGGGGATGTAAAAGCTAAAGCGGAAGCCAATGGGTGGCCTTTAGATGTTGAATGGGGATTGATTGGTTCATGTACAAACTCATCGTATGAAGATTTAAGTAGAGCAGCATCTATTGCAAAACAAGCCGTCGATAAAAAATTGAAGACAAAAGCTCAATTTGGAATCAACCCTGGATCAGAGACCGTTCGATATACCGCTCACAGAGATGGACTATTAAATATTTTTGAGGAGTTAGATGCGACCATCTTCACCAATGCTTGTGGGCCTTGTATTGGTCAATGGGCTAGATATAGCGACCCGATTAATGCGCCTAAAAATACCATTATTCACTCTTTTAACCGAAATTTCAGTAAACGTGCTGACGGAAACCCCAATACGCATGCTTTTGTTGCATCTCCTGAGATTGTAGCCGCTATTGCCATAGCCGGTCGATTGGATTTTAATCCCGCGACAGATACCCTCGTGAATGAAGCAGGTGAGGAAGTGATGTTGGATGAGCCGACTGGTTTTGAATTACCTCCACTCGGATTTGATGTAAAGGACAATGGATACTTAGCTCCATTAGAAGATGGTTCAAATATTGAAGTTAAAGTCAATCCAGATTCTAAACGCCTTCAATTACTAGAGGGATTTCAGCCTTGGGATGGTAAAAATTTAACGGGATTAAAATTACTCATTAAAACCAAAGGCAAATGCACCACCGATCATATTTCTATGGCTGGGCCGTGGTTAACCTATCGAGGTCACTTAGACAATATATCTAATAATTGTCTGATAGGTGCAATCAATGCTTTCAACGGAGAGGCTGATAAGGTATTAAATCCCTACACAAATGCTTATGAAGGGGTACCCAAAGTAGCTCGTGCAATTAAAGCTAGTGGTGATTTTTCGATTGTTTTTGGTGAAGAAAATTATGGTGAGGGAAGTAGTCGAGAACATGCTGCTATGGAGCCACGACATTTAGGTGTCCGTGCGGTGGTTGTAAAATCATTTGCTCGAATTCATGAAACAAATTTGAAAAAGCAGGGAATGCTCGGATTAACATTTGCCGATCCACTAGATTATGATAAAATTCAGGAAAATGATAGTATTGATATTCTTGGATTAGATCAGTTTACCCCAGGAATACCCCTCCAAATAAAGCTAAATCACGCTGATGGGAGTGTAGATATAATTGAAGTAAACCATACCTACAACCAAACTCAAATAGATTGGTTTAAGTCTGGAAGTGCATTAAATTTGATTAAACAACAAAATCAATAAAATTTCGTTTAATGAGGAATCGCTATCTTTGTGGATAGGGATAACTCAATTTCTCTAAATAATATAAGTATCTAAAAGACATGAGTCTTCACAACAACGACAAAAGAAGTAAGAAGTTATTATTTTTAATGATAATAGCCCTCGTATTATTGAACGCAGGTTTAATTTATCAATTGGTTACCAAAAACAATAAACTTCAATCTACCCAAGTTGAGATGGTGGATGTCTCTCAACAATTGACAGATTTAAAAGTGATTGAAGATGAATTACGCGTGAATCTAGAACTAAAATCCGGCCAAAATGCAAAGCTAGACTCAATTATAGAACTTAGAAACCAAGAAATTCAAACTCAAGTTAACGAGATAAAAAATATATTAGCAAAAGGAAAACTGACCAAAGCAGAGTTAGCCAAAGCAAAGCAGCGACTTTCTGATTTTGAGAATCAAGTTGACCAGCTAAAAAATGAAATAGAAACGCTCTCCCAACAAAATCAATATTTACGTGATGAAAATTATGTCATGCAGAAACAGCTGGAAGAAGAGAAGAAAATTAATAAAACAATCAAAACTGAAAATTCAGAATTAGTCAAAAAAGTTGAAGTCGGGTCACGCATATTTCTAAAATCAATAGACGTCAACCCACTACACGAGGCATTGATTGGAGGTTTTAAAACAACGAGCAAACTAGCTAAACTCGATAAATTAGAAATCACATGTACACTGGCCAACAATGACCTAGCTGAAGAAGGTGAAAAAACGCTGTATTTCCAAATTATATCTCCCAATAAAAGCACGCTTCATAGCGATAACACCTCTTCAGGAACCTTCAAATTTGATGGAGGAGATCGCATGTATACCATTAAAAAAGTAGTGAATTTCCAAAATAAAAATGAATCAGTCCAATTTTCGATTCCAAAAATTGAGGGCATGACCGAGGGTACATATACCGTTCATGTTTATTCTGATTCCAATAAAATGGAGTCAACTACATTCACACTTCGATAATGTCTATCCGAACAGAAAAAATATCCAGAGCTGTGCAACGCGACTTAGCACCGATACTTTCCAGAGTATCTCAGCGAATACTTCCTGGAGAATTGGTGACGATTGTTGAAGTAAAAGCAACAGCCGACCTCGGATTAGCTAAAATTTATATCAGCATTCTCAATGCTAAAGATAAAGAAAAAAGCCTGAATACGATTGAGTTACACCATAAAGAAATTAGACAAGAACTGGCCCATGTCATTGGAAAACGAATTCGAAAAATACCTAGGTTAAATTTCTACTTAGATACGACTATGGATCATGCGGAACGGATTAACTCTTTACTCGAAAATCTTTAGTTTATAAACAGTGAGTTTCTCTCTGTTCGTGGCATATCGATATCTTTTTTCAAAAAAGAAAATCAATGCAATCAACATGATTACGGCAATTGCTATGCTAGGTTTTGGGGTAGGATCCTTTGCTATGATTATTATCCTCTCTACTTTTAATGGGTTTGAAAATATCGTAGAGAGCATGATTAATAAGTATGATCCTGACATCAAAATTACATCGAAAGGTCAAAAAACATTTACGCATACGCTCGAGTTACAAAAGCAATTAGAAAAATCATCGGATATTGCTTTCTATGGACAAGTATTAGAAGAAAAAGTAGTCATTAAATATGACCAACATCAAGAAATTGCTCGTATCAAAGGTGTTGAATATAGTAAAACCAAGCCCCGATTTGATTCTATCATGGTGTTAGGTGAATTTTATTTGGGAGATTCCTCCAAAAATTTTGGTGTTTTTGGGGCGGGCTTGGCACACCAATTAAATCTATTCCCAGGCAGTCCTGAACAGGTCACCGTCTATGTTCCTAGACGAGATGTAGACTATAATTCGCTAGATCCAGCGGCCTCTTTGAACACGCTATATCTCAAATCGAGTGGAACTTTCATGGTCAATGAAGAAATAGATCATGAAGTTTTCGTAACAAACCTCCATTTTGCCCAAAAACTACTATCCTATCCCAAAGCCATGAGTGCATTGGAAGTCACCTTATGGCCCGGTGTAGACCCTATAGAAGCCAAACATCGTTTGAGTGCCCTACTAGGAAGTAATTGGGAGATAAAAACAAGGAAAGAACTCAATGAGGTATTATATAAAATTTTTAGTAGTGAAAAATGGTTCACCTACGCTATACTCACTCTCGTGTTATTCATTTCTTCGTTCAATATTTTTGGCTCTCTCATCATGTTGGTTTTGGATAAAAAACGAGATATAGGCGTGCTAAAAAGTATGGGTGCGTCAGAAAATACCATTTTTAAGGTGTTCTTTTGGCAAGGAAGTTACATTGCGCTTATAGGTGGCGGTGTGGGAATTTTACTGGCGATGATACTGGTTTGGTCCCAACAAGCTTTGGGTTGGTTTACCATCGAGAATGCCATCATCTCCGAATACCCCGTGGAGTTATTAGGCCAAGATATCGTATTGACCTTAAGTACTATTTTCATTTTAGGTTCTTTCATATCTTTGTACCCAGCGTATAAAGCCTCCAAAACCCCAATTTTAGCGATTAATTAGTCATGTTTGCCCGATGTTTCACTGGATCAAATCTTTTTTTAAACCCTCACAACCGGACCCCATGAAATTTTTGGTTGTAGGATTAGGGAACATAGGATCGGAATACGATCAAACCCGACACAATATTGGTTTTGAGGTTCTGGATCAATGGGTAAAACAGCACGAAGCCTCCTGGGAAATAGGTAGATTAGCCCAGGTAGCCAAGTTTAAGTTTCGAGGAAAACAAATCATTTGCATCAAACCAACAACCTACATGAACTTAAGCGGAAAAGCAGTCAAACATTGGATGAGTGCCGAGCGTATAGCTCCCAAGAATTTTCTGGTGATTACCGATGATATAGCTATAGATTTGGGAAAACTCAGAATTCGTGGCAAAGGAAGTGCGGGAGGACACAATGGATTGAAAGACATTCAGCAGCAGCTGGGCACGGATCAGTATCATCGCATCCGATTTGGAGCCAAAGGGGATTTCCCTCGCGGCAGACAAGTTGAGTTTGTATTGGGTACTTGGGAAGAAAATGAGGCCATCGAGGTAGCTCTTCAAAAAGATAGAGCTTGCCAAGCTATTGAATCATGGATTATAAAAGGGCTCACCGGAGCCATGAACGAATTTAGCAGTTAGGCTATTTCATGAACATTCGTCGCTGATTGATGCGTGTACTGCGGCTTTTGGGCGGATTCCGATTATAGTAGCAGCCATCGCCTGATTTTCCGCCAAAAATATATTCCAATTTTACCGACAACACATGATAACTATCTGTTTTTTCTGCATTGCCACGCTCATCACCTATGGCTTTATCCGTCAAGGATCGATCGGCAAGTTGTGCAGCTATATCTCCCTGTTCGGCAGCAATGAGTTCGGGATCGGCATAGTAGGTACTCACATCGTCCAAATAATCGGTGAATGTTTTTCGGAAACCCAAGTCTAGGATAAGGGATGTACTTTTAGCCAATCGAAATTTATACCCCAATCCATAAGGCACAACAATGGATAATTCATCATAAGGGCCTGAGCCATTCGCTAAATATTGCCCTTCAGTACCCAAGGTTCTGAGCTTGTACCAATCTCCATCTAACTCAGCCTTGGGCTGGTAATAAATAGCCCCCACACCGGTGTATATATAAAAACGATTGAATCCTTCGTTTCGGCTCCAAGGACGGTATTCGATCAACACATCAGCTTCTACTAAATCGGTGCGAACACTCAGATTTCGGTCGGTATGAAAATCCTGGGCAGAAAAAGCATCGTTCCCCTCCAATCGTGTCACTAAGAGTTGGGTAGCCAGTGAAACACCACCCAGGTGAAGACCCAATCCGAACCCAATGGCCGGTTGAATGGCTTTCATATCCCAATCAAAAAGCCCTCGACTTCCAATAAAATTACTACCTCCCAAATCTCCCATCATATTGCTGGCCCCCAGATAGATGTTTCCTGACCAATTATGACTTTTGTAAGTCTGAGCTTTAGATATGATCGATTGGAAGGAAAAACCAAATAAAAGGAAAAGGTAGATTAATCGTTTCACGATGCAAAGATAATTCTTCAAACGTATTTGCAGAATGGATAGTGTTAGCTGAGTGCTGGCACTATCTCCCATCATCATGTCTATTTGTTGGTGAATTACAATAATTTTTTAAAAATGGATACAAGAGAAAAAGATTAAAAGGCATTATCTATGTTTCTTTTGGCTTGACCCAAAAGAAACAAAAGGTCAAGACTGTATCCGCTATTTGACCTTGAAACGGTTTGTTTGGTAAAATGAATAAACTCATTCGCCTGTTGGGCGAATTCAGACAGGATTCATTTTTAAACCCAAACTTCACCGACAAGGTACCCATTTATCGGATAAGGTCATTTCAAAAGTTGATTCAAAAAAGTCATTATATATCAAGCGGTGGGTCATTCAAAAAAGCGGGCGTGTGGGGGTGTGAATGAAAAGTTTTTCAGACAAAATCTTCAAAAGTGTTTATCATTTAATCCTGTGATTAGTATGTCAGTGAAAGTAAAATATAAAATCAACCTAAATAGATAAGAGAAACGTTGCATAGCAATAGATGTCACAGGATTGTTCTTTTGAAAAGATTTAAAGGGATCAAGGAAGAGAGCGTAGAAGCATTTTTTTGAATTGATTTTTTGTTTCTTTTTCATCTAGGAAAAAGATAGAAGAGAATTAAGTTTTTGTACTATTTTTTCAAAAAAGTATGAAAGAGAAATAAAGATTCAGGAAACATCAACGTCCCTTCCTATCGTCAGGAGACGTTGATGGAGTATGATGTTAGTGCCAGCTTGTAGCTGGTTCTACAAATCTTTGGTCAGACCTTGCACGACCTTATACCCATTGAAAAACTCTTTAGCAAGTATACGAATAAACGAGTATGAGGGAACAGCCACAATCATACCCACAATTCCACCTAGAGAGCCTGCGGCCAATATCACCATAAAAATCTCAAGGGGATGCGCTTTTACACTCTTCGAAAAAATAAGCGGTTGCAATACAAAATTGTCCAGTACTTGAGCCACAACAAATGGGATAGCAGCGGTCAATACGAAACGTTCTATCAGTAATTCTGGAGAAATTTCCAATTGAGAGGTCAAGGCCAAGAGGATGCCCAATGCAGCACCCATTAATGGTCCTATATAGGGAATAATATTAAACACCCCCGCAATCAAGCCTATCAGCAGTGCATTTTTCACACCCAACAGGGTAAGCCCAAAGGTAATGATCAGAACCACAACAATCACCTGAATCAATACCCCGATAAAATACCGAGAAAGTAGATTTTTGGTTTCAAACAAGATGGTTTGGATCTTTTGAACATAGGGATCGGGAGTCAGACTTTCAATCACATTGTCGACAATGCTACCATCCTTAAGCAGAAAGAATGTAATAAATAAAATGGAAAACAGGGCCAGAACAGATTGCGTTATGGTCGTTAAAAAATTAGAAATATAGTTACCCAAATCACCCATACTAAATACCGACGATATTTTAGATTGCAAAACGGCTTGCACCTCTTTCTCGTCAATATTAGCCTGTTTCATCCAAGAAGAAACGGAATCTAGGGGAATGTTCACCAGTTCCATTAAGTTTTCTTGGCCAATTTTGGATATGATTTGAGCCTGGTGCATCACCGTTGGGATAATAAAACTGACCGATCCGTACATGATAGTGATAATGAGGGTTAAAACTAGCGTTGATTTCAACCAATTGGGGATCACCCATGATTTGAACGTTATCCGACCTAGCAATCGCATAACGGGCCTCACTATAAAAGCGATGATGGCTGCAAAAAAGAAATAGTAAATGATAGAACGAACATTCCAAAGAATATATCCCAGAACGAGTATCCCTAAAATACCCAAGATGAGTCGAATTGTTTTATTTTGTAGCATGTGAATCGGAGCAAATTTCGGTTAAGACACGTTGGGTAGATTTAGGATGCAAAAAAGCGATAATTTTTTGATCAGCACCTTCTTTGGGCGTATCGTGTATAGCCTCAAAACCAGCAGCTTGGAGTCGAACAAGTTCGGTATTTACATCATCTACTGCAAAGGCAATATGGTGAATGCCTTCTCCCTTCGTTTCAATAAATCGAGAAATCGGACTGTCGGGTTGAGTTGCCTGCAGGAGTTCTATTTTTACTTCACCCACCTTAAAAAAAGAGGTAATGACTCCTTCACTCGGCACTTCCTCTGTTTTATAATGCACGGTATTGAGGAGTTTAGCAAAAAGGGCATTGCTTTCTTCTAGATTTTTGACAGCGATCCCAATATGTTCAATTTTTTGCATCGTTACAAAGGTATATTTTTTTGATTTGATGGGAGGCAGAGGGTTTGGGGAGTTGGGGGATTAGGTGTTTGGGTGTTTAGGTGGTTGGGGGATTAGGTTATTGGGTGTTTAGGTTATTGGGTGTTTAGGTGGTTGGATTACAAAAAACAGACACAAAAGGACCTTTTAAAAAGAACTGTATTATAACACGCAAGCTCAATCAAAAGAACTATCGTAGAACAAGTGGGCAGGTCATTTGATTAGTTGATTCAAAAAAAGACATACATCTAAAAGTAGGATCAAAAAATACTCTAAGAATAAGCGGGCAGGCTATTCAAAAAATCGGGCATGCGAAGGAGTGAATTCCTGATTCCTATTAAATCTTCAAAAGTGTTTATCATTTAATCCTGTGATTAGTATGTCAGTGAAAGTAAAATATAAAATCAACCTAAATAGATAAGAGAAACGTTGCATAGCAATAGATGTCACAGGATTGTTCTTTTGAAAAGATTTAAAGGGATCAAGGAAGAGAGCGTAGAAGCATTTTTTTGAATTGATTTTTTATTTCTTTTTCATCTAGGAAAAAGATAAAATAAAATACATAAAATTCTATTACAAACAAAACAGTGTTAGCTACAAGTTAGCACCGACAAAGAGAGGGTGATCGCATAGAAAGAAATCCCCAAAAAAGATGACCGAAAAAACATCAAACATATTTCAATGCTACATGTTATATTTGCAATTAGAATAAGTCTAAATAAAAATAGAACACGGCATGAATCTACCTGTATACTTAGATAACAACGCGACTACTCCCATGGATCCCCGAGTTTTGGAAGCAATGCTCCCTTTTTTTAATGAAAAATTTGGGAATGCGGCCAGTAGAAATCACAGCTTTGGTTGGAGTGCAGAAGAGGCAGTAGATTATGCTCGAGAGCAAGTAGCTAATCTCATTGGCAGTACCAGTAAAGAAATTATTTTCACATCGGGGGCTACAGAAGCCAACAACCTTGCTATCAAAGGGGTGTATGAGATGTATGGATCGCAAGGCAATCACATCATTACCGTGACTACCGAGCATAAAGCCGTATTAGATGCCTGCAAAAAAGTAGAAAAAATGGGGGGAGAGGTGACTTATTTATCTCCCAACGAAGATGGACTCATCAACCTCCAGGAACTTGAAGCAGCCATCACGGACAAAACCATACTCATTACCATCATGTATGGAAACAATGAAATTGGAGTAGTTCAAGATATATCAGCGATATCTGCTATCGCCAAGAAAAATGGGATTCTCTTCCATACGGACGCTACCCAAGCCGTGGGCAAAATACCCGTTGACGTACAAGTAGATGGCATTGATTTGATGAGTTTTACCGCTCATAAAATGTATGGACCTAAAGGTGTGGGAGCCTTGTATGTACGTAGAAAAAATCCGAGAGTTAAAGTAACATCTCAAATGGATGGTGGCGGACACGAGCGTGGAATGCGAAGTGGAACACTCAATGTGCCTGGCATCGTAGGATTAGGAAAAGCCTGCGAATTATGTCAGCATGAAATGGCAGATGAAGCCGTTCGATTAAGCGCAATGCGTGACCGTTTAGAAAAAGAATTACTCACCATCGAAGAAGCATACGTGAATGGAAATACAGTTCATCGACTTCCTCATGTCGCCAATATTTCGTTCAAATTTGTAGAAGGGGAAGGACTCATGATGGGCACCAAAGATATTGCGGTATCCAGCGGAAGTGCTTGTACCAGCGCCTCACTAGAACCCAGTTATGTGCTCAAATCATTAGGATTAGACGATGAATTGGCTCATTCCTCTTTACGGTTTGGTTTGGGACGTTTTACGACGGACGAAGAAATAGATTTTGCGATAGAACATGTGAAAACGGCTGTTAACAAACTCAGAGAAATGAGTCCGCTATGGGAAATGTTTCAAGAGGGCATCGATTTGAAAACCATAGAATGGGCAGAACATTAAAACAAGGAACTAAAACTAATAAAACGATATGGCATATTCAGAAAAAGTAATCGACCACTACCAAAACCCAAGAAATATTGGAACGTTGGATAAAGAATCTAAAACGGTAGGCACCGGTTTAGTGGGAGCCCCAGAATGTGGGGATGTAATGCGTTTACAAATTGATGTAGACGATGCAACGGGAATCATCAAAGATGCTAAATTCAAAACCTTTGGGTGTGGATCAGCTATCGCCTCTTCTTCGTTAGCTACCGAATGGCTGAAGGGAAAAACGGTCGACTCTGCGATGGAGATTGATAATATGGAAATCGTGGAAGAATTGGCGTTACCTCCTGTTAAGATTCATTGTTCGGTATTGGCAGAAGATGCCATTAAAATGGCGATCAACGATTACCGTAAAAAACAAGGCTTGGAACCCATTGAGGATACCAAAAAACACTACTAATCGCTATATTCTAAATAGATATGATAACAGTTTCTGAAAGAGCAGCAAAACAAGTCAACAATCTTATGGAAAATGAGGGCTTGAATAATGAATATTTCATTCGGGTGTCTGTTGTAGGTGGCGGATGCTCGGGATTAAGCTACAAAATGGACTTTGATAATGAAAGTCAAGAAGGAGATCAAATCTTCGAAAGTAACGGATACAAGGTAGTTTGTGATATGAAAAGTTTTCTGTATTTGTGTGGCACCGAACTCGATTTTACGGACGGATTGAATGGAAAAGGATTTCAGTTCAATAACCCCAATGCCAATCGTACCTGCGGTTGTGGCGAGAGTTTCTCGGTATAATTCTTTATCCTTGTTTTTGCATTACAAAACAATACCTCGATCAATCAATTCTTGAGGCGATAGGGATACATAACGAATGATTATTGGGATACGCTCGTTGGGTAATCCGTTTGCATTTTTTGGCTGTTTTTCAATCATTTTGGCGACATCCATCCCCGCCAAAACAGTACCAAAGACGGTGTATTCATTGTCCAAAAATGAAGCCCCATCAGGATCTGTAACGATATAAAATTGAGAACCACTTGAACGGCGTTCAGGATTAGTCATATTTCCCAATCGAGCAGCAGCCAAAGCGCCAAAGTGATGTTTGTAAATACTCGTATCAATTTCAGCGGGGATAGTATAACCTGGGCCACCACTTCCATCATTATTTCGATTGTCATCTTTACTTGTAGGGCTTCCCCCTTGAATGACAAAATTATCTACACACCGATGAAATTCAGTTGAATCATAATATCCAGCTCGCACTAAACTATCAAAATTTTGTTGATGTAGCGGTGTCTCCTCGAAGAGTTTCACATAGATATCTCCATAAGAGGTAGAAATTTGGAGTACTTCTTGGGTTTCTACATCACAAAAATCACAATCTTGTTCTTGACAACTCGATAAAAAAACAGAGAGCAGAAAAAAGACAGAAAGGCGAATATAAATGCGGCACATGATAATCTATTTTCAACAAAATTAATATAATCGGGACGCAAAGCGAGGTTCATAGTCTGCCAAATCGATATATCGTGTATTTTTGTATGGAATAATTTATGGCTCCAATTACGCTTGTGATTTTAATGCTGGTTTTATCTGCATTTTTTTCGGGTTTAGAAATTGCATTTATTTCAGTCAATAAACTTCGAATTGAACTCAAAAGCAATCAAGGTAAACACTGGGCAAAATTATGTTCCAATTATATCAAATCGCCTTCCAAATTTATCAGTACCATTTTAGTGGGAAACAATATAACGTTGGTAGTATACGGGGTGACGATGGAAGAAATTTTTAGACCCAAATTGGAATACTTAGGTCAATATCCAGCCTTGATTTTTGCCACTATAATTTCAACAGGTATTGTGCTGATTACGGCTGAGTTTCTTCCCAAAGCGATGTTTCGATTAAATCCTAGCGGGATTTTAAGCGTACTAGTATATCCCTTTCAGGTATTTTATGTATTGCTATGGCCAGTTGTACAACTCGTAATTTGGCTAAGTAATGTTGTTTTATCTAAACTGTTTAAAATGGAGATCTCAGACCAATTGCCAGCTTTTAGTAAAATAGATTTGGATCATTTTATCTCCCAATCATCGCATAAAATGGTGGATGGTGAGGAGCCAGAGGTAGATACTGATATTCTAAAAAATGCATTGGATTTTGGCAATGTAGAGGTAAGAGATTGCCTTGTACCTAGAACAGATATCAATGCCATTGATATTGAAAGTTCGGTAGAAGAATTAGAAAAACTTTTTATCGAAACACGACACTCCAAGATCTTAGTTTACAAAGAAAATATCGATCATATCATTGGTTATGTCCATCATTTGGATTTGCATAAAAAACCACATAGCATTCAATCCATTCTTTTACCAATTTTGATCACCAATGAGTCCAAAAGTGCGAATGATATGTTGAATGAGTTTTCCAAGTCACAACGAAGTATCGCTCTGGTCGTAGATGAGTATGGGGGAACAGCCGGGATTATCACTGTGGAGGATATTATGGAGGAAATTTTTGGAGAGATTGAGGATGAACATGATGAAGTGGAAGAAAATGAGATTATCACAAATGGGGGCCAACTTATACTCAATGCCAAACTTGAAATTGATTATCTCAATGAAAAATACAATTTGAATTTTCCTGAAGGGGAATATGAAACACTCAGTGGTTTTATTCTAGCCAATCTAGAGGAAATACCCTCGGAAGGTGAGATTTTTGTGATTGATCAGTTTGAAATTAAAATTTTAGCGGCGGCCGAACAAAAAATTGAAAAAGTACAATTGGTTCTTTTGGATTAATATCCATATTTATCCTTCCACAAAGCTCTGAGTCTATCTCGAGATTTATTTTCCAATGCATTTTCTCCAGGAGTATAGAGGACCTGATTTGCGATTTTTTCAGGTAAAAATTCGTGTGTAGCAAAATTATTGGGATAATCATGTGCATAGGGATACCCTTTCCCATAATTTAAATCTTTCATTAGTTGAGTAGGAGCATTGCGAAGGCTAAGAGGTATTGGTAGGTCTCCTGTTTTTTCGACCAATGACTCAGCTTGATTAATGGCTAAGTATGCACTGTTGCTTTTGGGACTAGTGGCCAGATAAATGGCTGTTTGGGATAAAATAATGCGACATTCTGGATATCCCACATTAGCTACTGCACTAAAGCATTGATTGGCTAACAGAAGGGCATTGGGATTGGCATTTCCGATATCCTCACTGGCCGCAATAATCAGACGTCTAGCAATAAATTTAGGGTCTTCACCGCCAGCAATCATTCGGGCTAAATAATAAACAGTTGCATTGGGATCACTTCCTCGAATAGATTTGATAAATGCGGATATGATATCATAATGCTGTTCTTCATTTTTATCGAAATGGGCCAAACGTTGCTGTACAGCTTCCTCTACCAAGGAGTTGTCAATCGTGATACGTTGTCCCCCATCAAAATGGATAATGATTTCAAGAGCATTAAGTAATTTTCGTCCGTCTCCACCACTAATTTTAACTAAAGCTTCCCATGCTTTGATTTGTATTTCCTTGGATTGGAGTAGACTATCTTTGGAACACGCTTGTTTCACAAGTTGTTTTAAATCATCAAGTTGTAAAGGCTGAAGAACAAAAACTTCACATCGAGAGAGTAAGGCAGCATTTACCTCAAAACTGGGGTTCTCAGTAGTTGCTCCAATTAAGGTGATCACGCCTTGCTCTACTGCACCGAGTAAAGCATCTTGTTGACTTTTGTTGAAACGATGTATCTCATCAATAAATAAAATAGCACTTCCTCCACTACCTAAAAATTTAGTTTTTTTTGCTTTTTCAATGGCTTCTCGTACATCTTTTACTCCGGCATTAATCGCACTTAGTTGAAAAAAGGGAGTGTGGAGGGTATGGGAAATAATCTGTGCTAATGTTGTTTTACCTACTCCAGGTGGTCCCCAGAATATACAAGAATACATCGTCCCCCCTTCTATCGCTTTTCGCAATGGCTTGTTTAGGCCAACCAAATGCTGCTGTCCAACTAATTCTTCAATAGTTTGGGGTCTTACTCGTTCAGCAAGTGGTTGTTGGGGTATGTGCGTGAAGTCATTAATAGCATCACAAATATGCTACTTTTTCATCGATCATAATGTCAAAATATTCTGTTAGAAGATGATTACTTTTGTTTGGATGAAAATCATATTTGCCTCACAAAATCCAAATAAGCTAAAAGAAATTCAGTCTAAGCTTTCAGCCTTTGAAATTACAGGCTTATCAAACGTTACTTTCCCCGATGAGTTGAAAGAGACCGGTCTTACTTTAGAGGAAAATGCTAGGCAAAAAGCCCAGCAAGTTTGGGATAAAACACAGCATGCTTGTTTTGCTGACGATACAGGGTTAGAAGTTGAGGCATTAAATGATGCACCTGGGGTTTATTCAGCTAGATATGCTGGAGATCAAAAAAATGCAGAGGACAATATGCGTCTTTTAATGCAAAATTTAAAGGGAGAAACTCACAGAATAGCAAGATTTCGAACAGTGATATCCTTGTGTCTAGAGGGTATTTTTTATACATTCGAAGGGATTTGCGAGGGGGAAATTATCCATGAAAAAAAGGGAAGTTATGGATTTGGATATGACCCTATTTTTGTTCCAAAAGGGAGTTCAAAAACCTTTGCTGAGATGACATTGGATGAGAAAGCGATAATCAGTCATCGGGCATTGGCTATGGATAAACTCGTGACTTTCTTGACTCAACGCTAGTTACTTTTTGAAGGCAGCTTCGTATCGATCAATCCAATTTTGAGGCGTCATTTTTTGCATAAGCTCACCAATCAATGCATAGGGGATATCGTCTATTTTTTTGAAACGAATACAGCTTTTACCCATATCTAGTTTGTACTTGCAATGCTTGGGATACTCGGATTGAAACCACTGAAGAAGTTCGGGGTCTGCATATATCCCCATATGATAAAGAGCTATAAAATTTTTTTGAGAAGCAATGCTTACAAAGGGTAAAGGGAGTTCTGTATTGCAGTGATAGCCTGCGGGATAGCGGGTTTTTGGCACCACGTATCCAATCATACCGTAACTGATACATTCTTCAAAACCAGACGGAATAGAAGATAGAATTTGGTTTCGAAGTTGCGTAAAAGCGGTTTTTCGTTCCTCTGGAATTTGATCCATATAGGCTCCTGGACTATTTGCTATTTCTTTCATGAAATGAATTACTATTCAAAATTAAACGATAAACCATAAAAAAGGGTCAAATTTGTATGCAAATTTTATGTCAACTAAATTAACAAAATGGGTGACTATCGGATTCTTCGGATTGCTGATTATCTGGGGTTTAATCGATGTATTGGCGCGCTATTTTTCAAAATCAGATGAATGGACAACAGATGATAAAGTTTTAATAACGCAGACTTGTTTAGATGATTTAGGTGGGCGTGCAGTGAGATTTCCTAATGAAAGTGAAGCATATTGTTCCTGTTATACGCAAGAGATTACGACTCATTATACAAAATCCAAGTATCAGTATTTAGAACAATTGAGTCAAGCAGAACAAGAAAAAGAAATGCTATCTGTGATATTAGATTGTATCAATACGTATCAAAAAGCAATTTTTGATGGGAGCAGATTGGATGATAATTTACAACCCTAGTTCTTTTTGTTGATCTTTATTTAGAGAAGCAGGAGCATCAATCATGACATCTCTTCCCATATTATTTTTAGGGAATGCGATAACATCTCTAATGGAGTCTGTACCAGCCAAAATAGCCGTCAATCGATCTAAACCAAAGGCGATACCACCGTGTGGTGGAGCACCATATTCAAAAGCATTCATTAAAAATCCAAATTGTTCTTGGGCTTCTTTTTCTGTAAAGCCTAATAAATCAAACATTTGTTTTTGAAGTGCCTTGTCATGGATACGAATACTTCCTCCTCCAACTTCCATTCCATTAATAGCCATGTCATAAGCATTTGCTTTTACGTTTCCAGGATCAGTATGCATAAGCTCCCTGTGGGAAGGAATCGGTGAGGTAAATGGATGGTGCATGGCATGCCATCGATTACTTTCGTCATCTTTTTCAACTAAAGGAAAGTCAATAATCCAGCAGGCTTTAAACTTAGTTTTGGGTCTTAACCCTTCTTTTTCACCAACAAATAATCGGAGTTCGTTCATTTGTTTTCGGACTTTATCTTTCTGACCACTTAATAGTAGGATTAGATCGTTAGGTTTGCTTTCGCAGACCAAGGACCATTGAGCTAATTGTTCTTGGGAGAAGAATTTATCAACGGAGGACTTAAAGCTTCCATCTTCATTGATGCGGCAATAGATTAAGCCCATTGCTCCTATTTGAGGTCGTTTTACCCAATCGGTCAATTCGTCCAATTGTTTTCGGGTATAGGTGTTTCCACCACTTACATTAATAGCAACAACACTATCTGCATTGTCAAATACACCAAATCCGTTTCCCTTTGTAACGGTATCCATATCAATTAATTCCATCCCGAAGCGCATGTCAGGCTTATCGCTACCAAAACGGCGAATAGCATCTTCATAAGTTAGTCTGGGGATTTCTCCCAATTCGATGTTCTTCACTTGTTTGAAAACAGATCGAATCATACCCTCAAATGTGGATAGAATATCGTCCCGTTCAACAAAACTCATTTCACAATCAATTTGAGTAAATTCAGGTTGACGATCTGCTCTGAAATCCTCATCTCGAAAACACTTTACAATCTGATAGTATTTATCAAATCCACTGACCATCAATAATTGTTTGAATGTTTGTGGGCTTTGTGGCAGGGCATAGTACTGCCCTTCATTCATTCTGCTGGGAACAACAAAATCTCTTGCCCCTTCGGGTGTTGACTTAATTAAAACAGGTGTTTCTACATCAATAAAATCAGCCTCATTAAGATAATCGCGCACCGCTTTATTTAATTTACTTCGAAGAATTAGCTTATCTTGAATAGGGGTTCTTCGAAGATCTAAATATCGATATTTTAATCGTATTTCTTCACCACCATCGGTATCCTCTTCAATGGTAAAAGGAGGGGTTAGTGCAGCATTCAATACTTCAAATCTTGTAACTTGAATTTCAATTTCTCCTGTGGGTATATTGAGATTTTTATTACTTCGTTCGATCACATAACCAATCACTTTTATGACAAATTCACGACCCAATGATCGAGCTTCCGAATTCAGAGATTTGTCTTGATCTTCATTGAAACTCAGCTGAGTAATCCCATATCGATCTCGAAGATCTATAAACGTCATGGCTCCAAAATCTCTTCTTCGTTGAACCCAACCACTGAGGGTCACCTCTTCTCCAATGTGGGTAGATCTTAATTCGCCACAAGTATGTGTTCTGTGCATTAGGGCAAATTTAAGGGTTTGATTGGGATTTGAGATGAGGCTTGTAAAGATTTAGTATCTTCTATTTTTACTCAGTTAAATCATCCAATTCAAAATGATTTCGAACATATGGATATCGTGCTGTTTTGGTAAGCGAATAGTAGGTATTCAATCCCGATATTCCAGCTATATGGTGTGCTCCTAAATCAATATGTCCAAGATCATCCATGGTGCCTTTAGGGAGAAGAACATGTTCTACTTCTCCTACTATCAGTGAAGTTCCATTGGATGGGATAGCTATTTCTTCTTTAAATCGTAAACCCATTTTAATAGGACTTTCGGCAACAAAAGGTGCTCCGAAATCACTGAAATACTCAGGAGTTAGGTTGCTTTTTTGAAATTCACTTGTAGTAGAATCAAATTTTGCTGAGGTATAGTGAGCTTGCTGCGTGAATGTGGTAGATACAAAATTGATGGTATAGATGCCAGTTGTAAGTATATTTTCGTGGGTATGTCTTCTCACCTCACCTTGAGGTCTCAGGATAAAACCAAAAAGAGCTGGATTACTACCTAGGTGAACGACTGAGCTAAAAATAGCTAAATTCTCTCTTCCAATTTTGTCTATGGTTCCCACAAGGTTAGCCGGTTTTATGCCTGAAAGTGAATTGATTAAATTCAGCCGTTCTACTTTTGACATTGATAAAATATCACTTTTGGAAAGATGCATCACTTAGAAAACAAGCCCTTGCGGTATTTTGTTTAAAGGTCCAAAGAAATATGTTCATCTCCTTTTTGGTAGGGTAACCATGTAATGATAAATTGGAGCATTTCATCAGTGGTACGCATGCCTGCTCCACCAAATTCAAAGCGTTCGCTGACTTGTTGGGGCGGATTGTACGGGTTGTTTGGATTATTTTTGGTATTATCAAAACAGGCATCTACATAAATGACACTTCCTTTGGGTATTTTTACCATTTTGGGAAAGGTATAAAAATACTGCCATCTAAAGTCCCATTTCGGAATATGAACTAGACGAATTGTATCTCCAGAAGGATTTATAGCATAGGCTTTGAAACTTTTTCCCAAAAGGTGCATGTGAGGATTAACCGTTAATACACTGATATCTTCAGGGATTTTTAAAAAGGAGGTGTGATTGGTAATCTGATTCGGGGGAATTATTAGTGGGGGGATAATTTTACTCTCACCGTTTGTACCCATCATTACTTCACGAATGGGGCGATTGGGAGGTGTTTTACTAAAAAATATATTTACCTTTCCAGTAGACCATTTATCTTGAGGAATAGGTCCAAAATGAATGTCATCAGCCACTAAAATAGATTTCGAATTTATGGTAAAACCACCAATTCCAGGAGGATATATTTGTCCTGTTGCTCCCGGCAAATAATTCACTGCAGAGTTAATTTGTGCTGGGCGAGAACCGTCATCATTAGCAAGTTTCAGATCATTAAACTGTTGAATGTAACTTTGCTCGTCTACTTCTAAGTCAAGAAGTCTTTTACCTGTTGTTATGGATGCTTTGTTATACAATTCATAGTTAAGTAAACGTCCATTCATGTGATGGACTAAATTGTTTTTGCCAGGAATAAATTCCATAGCACGGACATATTTTTTTTGGTTAAGTCTTATAGGTAAAGTGGCAATAAAGAAGTGATCTCTACTATTTCCTTTTATTAAAATACTATCAAACCAAACGGTGGTATCTGGCTTTCCAATAGCGCTTACATAGGGCTGGTATGTTTGTGTGAGAAGATCCGTGTAATTCCCTTCTGGTGCGCCATTTTCAACCCATTTTTTAATGATATCTTTTTGTTCTTCTGTTAAATATTTTTCGCCTAAAAAATGGGTATAATCTCTATCTGCAGGCCAAGGAGGCATGAGTCCACTTTGAGTTACTTCGACAATGGTATTTTTTTTTCTAAATACTTGGTTGTAGTTAATTAAAGAAAATGGGGCAGCTCCTTTTGGCTGATGACATGGAGTGCAATTTTCAAGGAGTATAGGAGCAATATCCTTGGTGTATGTGTAGGAATTTGATTTTTGACAAGCCCAAATAAAAAACAGAATAAGTGCCATACACAAAACCTTTTTCATGGTTACAAAGTTAATCAGATGATAATTTAGTTTGTTAATGTTTCAATAGTAAAGTAAAACCTTATTTTCGTAACGAATGAATGATAAATTCATAGATGTAGAAAAAATTATTCTTGATAAAAATCCTAAACTGTATAACCGTCTTCCAAAATTTGTATTAAGTTACCTTAAGAAGATACTATGGGAAGATGAGGTAAACAGAATTATTGTTGATAATAAAGGAGTTTCTGGTGTTCAATTTTGTAGAAATGTTATCCGAGAATTTAACATCAAGGTTACGATTGATGGCATAGAAAATGCCCCTAAAGCAGGAGGTGTGACATTTGCATCCAATCACCCATTGGGTGGTATTGATGCATTAGCTTTCATTGATCAATTTTCCCATTATCGCTCGGATATTAAATTTATTGCCAATGATATTTTGTTAAATCTAGAGCCGATGAGAGATATTTTTGTTGGCGTAAATAAGCATGGCAATACTCAATTCCCTTCATTGAAAAATATTGATTCTGTTCTAGCTAATGATGAATCTGTGGTAATTTTTCCTGCAGGTTTAGTTAGCAGAAAGATTAATGGAATAGTGCAAGATTTGGATTGGAAAAAAACGTTCGTTACCCGAGCAAGAAAGCATAAAGTCCCTATTGTTCCGGTTCATATTAATGGGGAGTTATCTCCCTTTTTTTATCGATTGAGTTCTATAAGAAAAGCTTTGGGGATTAAGGCAAATATTGAAATGCTCTATCTGGTTAATGAATTATTTAAGCAAAAAAATTCCAGTATAAAAATTATATTTGGAAAAGCGATTCAACCTGAGTCTTTAGATCCTAATTTAAGAAAAGATCATGCTTGGGCCCAATATATAAAAAATATAGCATTCAATTTGAAAGGATAACATGAATCTTAATTTGGATTATATTTCTGCTCCTGTACCTCTGGATTTAATCCAGAGTGAACTTACTTCTGAACGTTTTATACGTCATACGAACAAAGGGGGGAATGAAATATATATACTGAATCATCATAACAGTCCCTATACGATGCAAGAGATAGGTAGGTTAAGAGAAGTAACCTTTGCAACAGCTGGAGGGGGTACAGGAAAACCGTTAGATATTGATGATTTTGACACGAGTGAAAATTGCTATCAACAATTGATTGTATGGGCCCCAGAAGCAAAAGAAATAATTGGAGGCTATCGATTTATCGATTGTTCTAAAATAACTCATACCAATCCATTAGAGCTATCAACAAGAGCCTATTTTACCTTTTCTGAACTTTTCAAGAAAGACTTTCTCCCATATACGGTAGAACTAGGAAGAAGTTGGGTACAGCCTAATTTTCAACCCTCCAAAGATTCTCGAAGGGGTATTTTTGCATTGGATAATTTATGGGATGGATTGGGATCCATTGTTGTTGACAACCCGCATATCAAGTACTATAGTGGCAAGGTTACGATGTACTCGGATTATAATTCAGAGGCTCGAGATGCATTGATGTACTTTATGGAGTATTTCTTTAATGATCCAGATCAGCTTATACTCCCAATTGAGTCTGTAAAAAGTTCAACTCAAATTGAACAATTTAAAATAGACATCGATGGTTTAGATTATAAGCAAGCCCATAAAGTTCTGAATAGTTTTGTAAGAGATCGGGGGGAAAATATACCTCCATTAATCAATTCGTACATGAGTCTTTCTCCGACTATGCGATCTTTTGGTACAGCTAAAAACCAAGATTTTGGGAATGTAGAAGAAACGATGATCTTAGTTAAAATTGAAGACATCTATGATGAAAAAAAGGAAAGATATATCCGTAGCTATGTGCCTAATAGTTAATATTCTAAGCTGCACCCTATTGCTTTTGTTTTCTTGATTTTGAATGGTTTGTTATTGACCAATGCGTCTAAAACATCCATTAAATAGTGGTTTTTCCATTGCTGTTTGTATATCCCTAGTTCTTCCATTCGATCATCCATCATCCCTTGGTATAAAATATCACCCTTCTTATTCAGTACATAAAATTCTGGAGTAACAGTGGCATTCAACTGATGGGCAACGAGGTAGTCGTAATCTCTGAATAGTCTTCCTGCAAATTTTGTTTCTGTTGCAAATTGATTTATTTCCATGGGTGTGTAATATTTACCACTTATAATTCCCATGAATTGGATTGTTGGATATTCTTTAGAAAGTTCTGAAAATGGGGTAGATATAGTTCGACATAATGGGCAATCAGGTGCTAAAAACATAAAAACAGAGTAGTCACTTTTTTGGATGATATTTTTGAAACTGGATGATTGTGAAGTAGAGTTACACGAGATAAAAAAACCAAATATTATGAGGATATATTTATATATTTTCATGGTCTGGCTTTGGAAGTGTTACGCGGAAACGAGTGCCTTTATCAACAATACTTGTAAACTGAATATCTCCTTTAGAATTTTCAATTATTTTTTTTGAAAGAGCTAATCCAAGACCCATTCCAGAATTTTTAGTACTAAATTTAGGAGTAAAAATTTTAGAATAATTTTCAGGATGTATTCCTGTGCCATTATCTGAAACGTCAAGACAAATAGTTTCATAATCCTCAGATAAGGTAATCTCTATAATCCCATCTTTATCTTTAGGGATAGCTTGAACTGCATTTGTGATAAGATTAATTAAGACTCTTCTGATTTGTTCACTATCTGACCATACTTGAATGTTTTGTTGGATGGATGATGTAATTTTTATAGATTCATCCTGTTGATGAAGTTCAATTACTTCTGAAGTTAGGGAAGATAAATCGAATAAAACAAATTGATCTTGAGGCATTTGAGCAAATGTGCTAAACTGCTCTGCCATGATACTTAAACTATCAATTTGCTTCAGAAGTATATTTGAAGTTTTCTGAATTAATTCCTCTAACTCTTCAGGACTTTTGTGACCAATAGATCTTTTGAGATGTTGGATGCCTAGCTTCATTGGTGTCAGTGGATTTTTAATTTCGTGAGCAACTTGTTTAGCCATTTCTTTCCAGGCAACTTCTCGTTCAGCGTTGGCAATTTGTTCCACACTTTCTTGCAACTCGATAGCCATTGTATTGTACTGCTTAACCAACTGACCTATCTCATCATCTCTATGATATTTTATAAGTTCGTTACTGCCCTTTAGAGCAGTTTTGGCAATTTTACTTCGAATGTATTCTATGGGTTTAGAAATCTCTTTACTAACAAAATAGGCGATTAAGCCACCCACAATTAAAAGCAGAAAATATACATTAATAATATTAATGATAAGGTCAGAAAGTTGCTTATTCAGCAATTCGTTTTTAGAAAATAAAGGCGTATTAACATAACCAATAACGGAGCTATGATCACCAAATAAAGGCACATAAGCACTTAAGTAATCGGAGCCTTCCAATTCTTCTTGGAGAAGCAATTGTGAATTTTCATCAATTTTTAGTTTTATAAAAGCCTTGGGATTCATTTGAGTACCCAATATTTCATTATCAGTTATGTATGGTTTCGAGCTTCCAAGTAGCAATCCATTATTATTAAATAAATTTATATCGACTTGATAGGTAGTGCTCTCCTCATTGAGTATGAGCATTCGCTCTTCTTCATTGCTTAATTTTTCGGCCAAATTTACTCGGTTTTGCAGTCGAGAACTGATGTTTTTTACTTTATTTAACAATTGATCCTCTAAAGCATTATTGTAATTAAGACTTTCAAAATGTACGATGGTATAGACAGACAGTAACAAACCAAAAATTAGAATTGTGGTGATAGATACTTGTATTCTTGAGCTTAAATACTTAGATAAATTGGGTAAAAACAAATATGTAATGGAATTCTTAGATTCAGAAAATATTAAAAAAACGAAAGAACAAAGTATTCCTGATAGTATAATTACAATCAAAACAAAAGTGAAAATTGTCAAAATATCTCTAAAGGGATGGACGGGTGTAGTTAGGATAATTTCATATTCATTAATTGAAATATACGTATGTTTTGTGCCACCCAATAAAAGATGAATTGGGCTTTCTTTTGGCAAGGCATTGAGCTTATACGGGAATTCGCCTAATTGGCTAATTAGATATCCTTCGGCATATATACCATAAGAGTATTGATTAAGATCATAGGCTATTGGATTCCGTTGATTTTTAAATGCCTCTGGATATAAAAAATCGGATTGAATAATTCGTGGTTGTAAAAGAATATAGGTAGAACCAAAATGGCCTTCCACAGTACAATTTTCATACTTGGCTATATATCCATTTCGATTAGTTGGGATATCTAACTCATAAAAATAAGCACTATTTGTCCTTTGGGTGCTATGGTTGTAGATGCTATCTAAGTAATGTTGTGTATACTGTTTATTTTGGTTTATATTTCGACCATCAGCCCCAAAACTTATGATTTTAAGTTCATATTTTTCAAGATAATTGCTAAAATATAGCTGTTTTATTCTTCCCTCTATTTCATCTTTCCTCTGATTAAAATTGTCATTATTTTCGGGCGTTAAAAACTCTAATGCTAGTTGGTTTTCAATATTAACAAGACGATCAATAGTTTCCTCATCTTTATGACTTATGAGTTTGGAAGCATATTGTTGAAGGTAGATGGAATCCCGATTATTTTGAGCGTAATATAAAATACCCGTTATAAGAATCGCAGTAATGCTGAAATTAACATAAACCAATCGTTTAAAACTTTTGATATAGGTATTAGCTATAATAAAAGCCAATAGAAAAAGAGGGATACGCGCTAGTTCTAATAGATCTCGATTGGCATCTAAATATTGAAACAAAACAAATATTCCAGCACCAATCACGAAATAAATGAGCGGTTTTATGGATTTAGAATTCAATTTGAATTGACTAGAGTAACAAACTATCCAATATAAAATAAAACTTATACAGATAAATAGGAGTAAAATATATGATGCTATATTTAAATCAATAAGGCGATTAAAATCAAGTGAAATGTGAGCATGAGTGACCACATTGACACACAGAGTAATTATAAAATCAAGATTAAATAAAAGAATACTAATGATTATTGGTTTAGTCAGAGGTTTATGAATATTATTAATAACATTTATAATACTTAGAGTAACTAATGTAACCGTAATGAGGTGAATGAAAATGATAAAGAGTAGCTGATCATTTGTTAGTACATCATAGCTGTTTATCGAAATAAAAAAATAATCTTTAAAGGGGAGATGTAAGGCAATAAATAGTAAAAAATTAATAAAAAGTACACATAATGTTGTAGCATACATCCCAAATTGTTTTTGCTTCAAGTGATAAAAAAAAAGACCAAGGAACAGAAGAATTAGAATGATGGTAAATATAAAAATTTGATTCTTATGGGTGTTTTTTTGTTTGGCTAAAATAAAAAGATCCGAGGTTGTCTCTTTTACCAATGATGTATTAATAATCTTATTTTTAAAAGCAATATTATAATTAATTAGTCGTGGACAGATCTCCCCACCATTTACAATACGATATGCTAAAAAAGAGTTTCTCTGTTTAAATACTAAATAGATATCATCGCCAAAAGTGTAACGAATAGGAAATTTTTGTTGGCTAAATATGCTGGAATCAAAAGAAAGTTTGTTACTATTCCAATATGTTAACTCATGATTGGAATATGAAAGTAAGTACCATTTATCTTTTTTGAGGTCTTGAGCAATAGAATCCTCCCGAGTATTAAATTGTATTGGAGTTATATTATTAAATATCTCATTTGCCTCGCTATATAATTCTTGAGCAAAAGAATTTAAATCAATAGATTCATAGGTTGGGTTTTTAATATTAGGCTGTAAACAAAAAAAACTAAAAGTAGCAATTAATACCACCCCAATAATCCATACTACTTTAGTGATTTTATTCAAAATATTTTTGTATCAATTAGATAATCGTTTATGTATTCATCAACTGCTTCTTCTAAAGTATAAAAAGAGTTTTTATATCCCGCACTCGATATTTTATTCATCGTGGCCTGAGTATAGTATTGGTATTTGTCTCGGATATCTATTGGTGTTGGGACATAATTAATTTGAGGTTCTATATTAAGCGAAGTAAATATTGCAAAAGCCAAGTCATTGAATGAACGTGCATTCCCTGATCCTGCATTATAAATGCCACTTTGATCAGGGTTTTCAAACCAAAACCACATGATTGATAGTAGATCCTTGATGTAAATAAAATCCCTCATTTGTTCACCATTTTTGTAATTTGGATGATGTGAGGCAAACAAATTGAGTTGGCCATTTTCTCTAATTTGATGGTAAGCATGCATGACCACGCTAGCCATTCGTCCTTTATGATATTCATTGGGCCCAAAAACATTAAAAAATTTAAGACCTACCCAAAAAGGGGGGTGTTTCTTCTGTTTTTCTACCCATAGGTCAAATTTGTGTTTGCTGTGTCCATATGGATTTAAAGGAGTAAGTTTACGAATAGCAGATGTATCATCAAATCCATTTTCTCCATCGCCATATGTAGCAGCCGAAGATGCATAAAGAAAAGGAATATTATTTTCTGTAGCATGTGTCCAAAGTAATTTTGAATACGAGTAGTTGAGTTGTTCAAAAATTGAATTATCAAATTCAGTTGTATCTGTTCTTGCACCCAAATGAAAAATAAATTCGATGGGGTATCGATGTAGATCATGTAAAAAAATACCACGATCAATTTTTGCAATGAAGTGTTTGTTTTGAAGATTTGGATATTTTTTTTTATGACTAAAATCATCTACCAAAATAAGGTCTCTATATCCTTTCGAATTGAGATATCCAACAAGACAACTCCCTATAAATCCTGCAGCTCCTGTTACAACAATGGCCATGGGTACGAATTTAAGGCTAATAATGAAATTGGATGCATACCCATATATTTTTGTTGTGAGTTAGTTTGTACCTAAACTTAAGATTAAATTTGCATCATCAAAGAAATTTAGATGTCAAATAAGTTGGTTTTTGTAACCCGAAAAATGCACTTCAATGGTGCACACAAACTGTATAATCCTTCTTGGAGTGAAGCAAAAAATGAAGAAGTATTTGGTCGTTGTGCCAATAAAAATTGGCATGGACATAATTTTGATTTATATGTCACGGTCAAAGGACATCCAAATAAGGATACTGGGTTTGTTATGGATTTAAAAAAATTGAAATTAATATTAGAAGACCGTGTAGTTTCAAAACTAGATCATCAAAATTTTAATTTAGATGTTGATTTTTTAAGAAATATTATGCCAAGTATTGAAAATATTGCAATTAAAATTTGGGAACAATTAGAGTCAGAGTTGCCCAAGGATGTGCAATTACATTGCATAAAATTATTTGAAACTGAAAATCAATTTGTAGAGTATTACGGCTAATTTCTACCTACTATCATATTTTATAAAAATAAGAAATTTTAGAAAGCAGGATTACTAGATACTGTTTTGTTTTGATCATGTCAGTAAATATGTTTCGTAAATAAGTGAGTACTTACAATTTATTATAAGTCCAGTTTACTTACCGTTTTTTATTTTTATATATATTTGTAAGCAATTACTTACTTACATGACCAATAAAAAGCAATCAATTTTAGATTCGGCCTTATATTTATTTGCATATAAAGGCTATAATGGAGTTTCGACCAATACAATAGCTAAACACGCAGGGGTTTCTGAAGGTCTAATATTTAAACATTTCAAAGACAAAAAAGGCTTACTTAATCAGACATTAACTCAATGGAAGTTAGATTTTAATCAAATATTGGAGGATATCGGTAACATAGAATCTCCTAAAATACGAATTCAGCGTATAATGGAATTGCCCTTTTCTATCCCTGAAATTCAATTTCCATATTGGCAGTTGGTCTATGCACTTAAATGGCAAAATTTAGATCTAATGCATAATCATGCAACTTCGATGAAAATAATACTAATTGAAGCACTACAAGCATTGCGGTATCCTGATACGAATACAGAAGCTGAGCTTATTTTGTCTTATTTTGATGGTTTCATCTCATCTGCAGTTTTGAAGAAGGATTCTTCTTTATCCAAGAACCTACTAAAAGCGCTACAAAAAAAATATATCCAGTAATTTACGTATCAATTCCTCTTTCCTTAGGTTTAGTTCTTTTGGTTTATCCTATCGCTATTAGTCTCAAAAATGTATTTAATCTGGATAAAATAATGATTAAAAAAAAGCCCGAAATCCATTTTTGGATTTCGGGCTTTCAATACATTTATTTTAGTTAATGTTTCATTAATTTAGAAGATAAAACACCTTCAGATGTATTAATATTTATGATATAATAACCAGATTTTAAATCGGATAAATTTATCTGCGTACTATTTGAAGCGGATATATTTTTCAAAATTCTACCGGTTAGGTCCATTACGGATATAGATTCAACACGATATAGATTATTTACAGTGATAGTTACTTCATCTTTAACAGGATTTGGGTAAATTGAAGCGGCATTAAGAGGTAGTTTATCATCTGTAGATAATTGATCTACGGTATATGCGCCATTAATTACTGCGATACGAGGACACATATAACCCATAATAGTATCTATGAACGTTCTTCCTTGTTCGGGTGACATTCCTGGATTTGACTGTAAACTATTCATGTGAGTAGTTATTCCAGGGGCTAATTCATGAGTTGCAAGGGGTGATTGAGGATCCCACCATTGCCATGGTCCTGCTTGATTAGTAAATACACTTGAAGCTACAGGTCTTAAAATTGGAAATAAATTTTCAACATCACTATTGATAGTCATTTTATCACCAGGTGAAGGGTATATGTAGTCAACGGTTTTACCATAATGTGAACGAGCAACTATGTTATATGCATTTCCTGCAGGCATATTTTTGATAACGTCATTATTTCCAATAGAATTCGCTTTTTGAATAAATAAGTTGGCCCCTTGTACTTCAACTACATTTCCATTGGTAGTCGGTACAACGACAATACCTTCATTAAATGGAGCAAAAGGATCGCGAACCGCATGGAAAGTTACCATTGGAGCATCTCCTGCTTCCAACCATGAGGTGTCTGCTAAGGCACCACCTGCATTTACTACCGATTGTACCGCTACATCTGTAGATGGAGCACCATATAGATTTAAAAGACCACCTGATCCATCAATTCGGCCTACTGTTGTTGTATCGATGTAGGATTTATTTGATAAAGGGTTTAAAAATTTAGGTAATTCCATTTCTGTATACTTGTCTAAGGTAGCATACCCAAGAGCAATATAGGAGCCAGTACCTTCTCCATATAAAGTAATTTTACTTCCATCGATTCCATAGGAATTACTTCCTGCTGCATCTGTCCTTAAATTAGCAATACACTGTTTTACATCATGAATCGCACGGTATACGGCATTTAACAATTGTCCTTTTCGTTCTTCTTCTGTACCGGCTAATGGATTCCATCCTAAACGATAATCAACAGAAACAGCAACATATCCTCTTTTAGCCCACTCCGTGCATAGTACAATTGCAGAACTGTCTGTTTTCAAACCTGTTGGTGAACCATTAATCGGCGGAGGTAAAAAATTACCAGTATGTAAGTATACAATAACAGGGCGATCTGTTTTTGAATCCACGCTACTTTTAGCACGATAAATATCCATTTTCAAATCGGTAACTTTTACATCGGTTGAACCGTCAGTTGGGTCAAAGAATTTTCCAGGGATGGCTTGTCCCGTAAAAATAGCAGTTTTGATTTCAGTGATATCTGCTCCAATTTGCATTGGATTATCTAAAGTAGAAGTTAAAAAATCAATGTTAGTCGCATATTTTACATTGCTAGTTACTTCGATGTCTGTATTTGAGTATACAGGATCTAAATATCTTTTTTGAGCTAACAATGAGCTTGATAAGAAAGATAATAGAAGGGTAAAAATTAAGTATTGTTTTTTCATTTTTAATTGGTTTTATTTTGCAAGATAATAGTTTAATTTTAAAAATTAATTTTTAGTAAATTTTAAATCAGTTTGAACAGAGAAGTAAATCATTCTTCCAACATATGGGCCACCGTATACTTGATAATTTAAATTATTAAATACGGAGCGTTGCGTATTTTCATTTACCCCATCAAAAAGGGGCATAATTCCTAAAATATTTGAGGCACCCAATTTAAAGTTAGTTTTTAACTTTTGGTTTTGATAGTTTATTTGTACATCGACCATATCATAGGTAGGTACATTGCCTGTAAACTGAGGAGATCCCTCAAATACAAATCCTTGTATCCATTTGTAATTGATTCCAAATCCAAAATTTTCACCATCAAACAAGGGAAATTTTATTTTATCTCCAGATAGGCTGATATTGAATTTGTGTTCAGGTGTATTAAAAGCTGGAATAATCGGATCATCAGTCCCTTTTTTGTTTAATTGATTCCAGGAATAGTTGCCTCCCAAAGCCATTTTATTAAAATAATAATTTAGACCAATGGCTATTCCTTGAGTTGTGACTTTATTCTGAGCATTAGCAGCGACTCTGTATATGCCAATATTGGTGGGGAATTTATTAATTGGGTCAATGTAGGCATCTATACCAATATTATAGCCAATAAAATCCGTGTAGGAGGTAAAGTAGTAACCAGCATCAATAAATAAGGATTGATCTAAAATATTTCCCTTATAGCCAATTTCAATGGTTTTAGCTTTTTCAGGTCGAATAGGATCAACGTTGTAATATTTGAGTAAGGAGGGTTTAAATGTGGTGGCACTGTAATCTAAAAATGATTGAATATCAATCAATGAATCATATCCTTCCAAGTTTCCAATTAATCGAGCTCTTCCTACATCGTAATACAAATACTGGTCGGCTAAGGTTGGATTTCGGATAGCAGACGAAAATGAGGCACGGAATACATGATTAGTTCTATATTTATATATAAAGGAGGCGGCTGGTGAGGTCAAGAAATCAAAGTTTTGATTTTTGTCTATTCGAACAGTTACATTAGCGATGATTCTATCCATCAGCCATCTTTTTTCAATTCCACTATACATGCCCGCTTCGTAGTTAGTGATAACCACATCTCCAGTATCTTTAAGAATAGTGCCACGAGAGTTAGGTCTATATAAACGAGCATTACCTCCTAATGTTATTTTACCAATTTCAGGTGTAAAGATATATTCTCCTTGAGTGTGGTATAAAGCTGATCGATCAAAAAAACGGGTACCATTTTCCGTAAATAAACGGGTAGTAATGTCTTGATAAACACTATCAAATTCGGCACTTCCGGGTTTGAATCGTGGGGAATAAAAAAGACCTTTTGAACGGTCCGTTATTTCTCTAGTTTCATTATGCCATACTATGATAGAATCTTGATGTAATGCTAAGAATGGATTCAGGTAATTAATTACCCAGTTTGTTTCATTTTGGTGTTCTGAGGGGTTATAATTAGGGTATCCAGGCAACTGTCTAGCCTTATAGGTAGGAGAAAATCCCCAATTGCTGGCATATGTTCTAAGCCATGTTTGGTTATTCATAGCTCGATTGTTTAGACTAAATCCTGTTGCAACAATATCATACGTATCTCCAGCATCTTCATTAGTAGAGTAAGCTCTCCAGAAATATTTTCCTTTTTTTCGCCACTCTATTTTATTTTGCCAAAAACGAATATTCTCTAATTTATAGCGGTTATCGCCTTGGTAAACGGTACTCCCCCCACTAAAATTGAATGCATACTCTAATTCTGATTCATCATTGATTTTATAAAATAATGCTGCATTTAATTTTGTATTGTCTGTACTGTAATCGACAAGATCAACTTCACGGTATCCAGTTCTATAAAATGCTCCTAATCCAGGATATTGTCGCTGATTAGAAACAGAATATTGTTTTTCAATATCTTCATCACCATAGATATTTACTGCATCGTATCCGCCCGGGTTTGTTTCATCAAACTCAGAATCTTGGGTGGCTTGGTAGTTTTCAGCTTTCCAATCATTAGCCTGCATGTAACTAGCGGTTAGTTTATAGCCAAACTTTTGCTTACCTTCATCATTCAAAAAATAATCAGCTAGTCTAAACTGAACCTGCCCCATTTGGCGTTCACCAACCTTTACTTCTGCCATAACTCCAGGGAATAGGAAAGGACTTTTAGTTTCCATACTTATTACACCATTAAAAGCATTAGGTCCATAAAAAGCACTACTTGCTCCAGCAATCACGTTCACTCTTTGAATGTCAATATCACTAGCTCCAAGAAAATTTCCTAAACTAAAATTTAATCCAGGGGATTGGTTGTCTACTCCATCGATGAGTTGTAGAGATCTTACCGGACTAGTACTATTGAAACCTCGCGTATTGACAACTCTGAATCCTAAACTTGCAGCTGTTACGTCTACACCCTTTAAATTTCCTAAACTTTCATAAAAAGAAGCGGAAGGAGCATCTTTTATTGCTTTCATCCCAATAGATTCAACGGTAAGTGGTGTTTCTTTTTGTTTTTCAGAAACCCTACTCGCCTTGACAACAGCACCAGTCAATACATCTATTTTGGTTTCAGACATGATGATTTTAAGATCAGAAATCGGAGATTTTACAGTCATGTTTTGATTAGCATATCCTAAATAGGATACTAAAATGGAAACTGGATATGATTCTATATCTAAACTAAATTTGCCAAATTCATCACTTATGGTACCGACTCCTTTTATTTTTGGAACAGTAATATATGCACCAATTAGAGGATCATTATTTTTATCGATAACCATACCACTAAGAGTTTGAGCGTTAGATAGCGAAGAAAATGATAGGATAATTAGAGCGATAGCAGTTGCCTTTTTAGCAAATGGTTCAAATAAAAAATGAAACACGATAGATAGCTTTTTATTAGGTAAGTAATATTCGAAAATAAGATATAAAAATAATTGGCAATAAAATTATTATTAACTCCCCTATAAAATGTAATATCGAACCATGAAAAAAATACTTTTATATGGGTCATTGTCAATGGGTATTATATGTATTATTTATTTCTCATGGACATCTAAAACAACTATTCAGTATTCCAGTATGATCGATTATACTGAAAATCCAATACGTGTTTTTGAGGTTGACTCTATTGTCAGAGCAAACAATAAATCTACTAGAATTAAACCTGGAAATCAAAGTTTAATCTATTGGAATGATTCTGTAGGTAAAAAAACAAAATATGTTTTGTTATACTTACATGGCTTCTCTGCGTGTCCCATGGAGGGAGACCCTATCCACTTAAAATTTGCAAAAAAATACAATATGAACATGTATGCACCACTTCTGGCAGATCATGGTTTGAATGAGTCAGAGGCGATGATAAATTTCACAGGCCAAAAATTTCTAAACTCGACTAGAGATGCGGTAAAAATAGCTCGTGCTATGGGTGATTCGTTAATTATTATGAGTACGAGTACAGGGAGTACTGCTGCTCTGTATTTAGCTTCAAATGATCAAAACAAGATCCATAGCCTAATTTGTTTTTCGCCGAATATAGAAATTGCAGATTCTAAATCTTTTCTATTATCTAGACCATGGGGTCTTCAAATTGCTCGAGCGGTAAAAGGGGGTAATTATCATAGCTGGTGGGCACCTGAAGCGGCTAGACCATTCTGGCATACCAAATATAGGTTAGAATCATTGGTTGAATTGCAGTTTTTTGTTGAGAATACAATGAAAACTGAAGTTTTTAAAAAAGTTCAAGTGCCTGTATTTGTTGGCTATTATTATAAAGATGAAGATCATCAAGATAAAGTAGTTTCAGTTGATGCGATTCTGAAAATGTCTTCTGAATTGGGAACGAAAAGTGAGAAACTTCATGTTCAAAATATTAAAGATGCAGGATCTCATGCAATGGCAAGTAGTTTTTTTAATAAAAACACGAATACACTCTTTTACAAAATTTGCTTATTTGCGGACAAAGTACTATATTAGAACTAATTAAAAGGGCAGATTGAAGTTCAATAACAATCTTAAGCGTTTTTTTTAGAATTCAATCTACTCTAAACTAAGCATTGAGCTGTATTTGAACGTAACTTACTAATACTGAGATACTCAATTTTTTTTATTTACTGTATAAACGCATTTCCTCGCTTCACCGTAAAATTTACATTTTATTTCAATATCTCTTGTTTATCACAAAAGCATAGTACAATGTTAGCATGGATTTCATTTTAAAAATATGACGAAAATCATAAATCGATATGATTTTCATCATATTTTCATAACATACTGATAATCAGCTAAATATTTTGTAATTATTTTTAAATTTTATGTAGTTCACACCAATTACCTCAAAAATTAAGTTAATTTGCTTGCATGTGTTCACTTCAAAGGAATAATCCTTCTATTTCATTATTTGCTGCTTTAATACCCTTATTAGGCTTGATCATAATGCTTGCTTTTAATGTTTTTGTATTTGGGGATAATGCAATTGAGGGTAGTAATCAATTTATCTTATTATTGGGTGGAGTGATGGCTTGTATCGTTGGCTATTTTTATAAAATACCATTTAGTTTCATGATTGAGAATATAGCTACAAATATTAAATCCGTTTCAGGCTCCATTCTCATCTTATTGTTGGTTGGATCTCTTGCGGCTTCTTGGTTAATTTCTGGAATAATTCCTGCAATGATTTATTACGGCATTAAATTAATAAATCCTACCCTTTTTTTACCTACAGCTGTTATTATTTCAGCTATCGTATCTCTTGCTACTGGTAGCTCTTGGACTACAAGTGCAACGATTGGTATTGCTTTAATAGCTATAGGTAAAGCAATGGATATTTCTGCGGGTATGGTTGCGGGAGCTGTTATAAGTGGTGCTTATTTTGGTGATAAATTAAGTCCACTCAGCGATACGACAAATTTAGCTTCGGCAATGTCAGGGGCCTCCTTATTTGATCATATTCGCTATATGTTGATTACAACTGTTCCAAGCCTGATCGTAACGCTTATTGTTTTTTCGATACTGAGTTCTTCAATAAACTCTGGAACGATAGCAGGTACGTCAACTATTTTATTAGCGATTGAACGTTCTTTTTTTATCACTCCATGGCTTTTTATAGTTCCAGTGATAGTGATAGGCATGATTATATATAAGGTTTCCCCGCTGATTGCTTTGTTTGCTGGCACACTTTTGGGCATGTGTTTTTCAATTTTTTTTCAACCTATGTTGGTTTCGGGTGATTTTTTTTCTCAATATAAATTTATTTTGGGTTCTGTAACTACGGGTGTCTCTATTGAAAGTTCACATATCATATTGAATGATTTATTTATGTCTGGTGGGATGGAGGGAATGCTATCCACCATTTGGTTAATCATTTGTGCTATGGTTTTTGGGGGTGTGATGGAGTCTATTGGAGCCTTAATTAAACTGAGTTCTTTTCTTTTAAGTATAGGAGATTCAATATTTAGCTTATTTGCAGCTACTGTTGGAAGTTGTCTAACGATTAATCTTACAGCAAGTGATCAATATTTGGCTATTGTAGTCCCGGGAAAAATGTTTTCTAAAGCATATAAGGATCACAATTTAGCTCCTGAAAATTTAAGTAGAACTCTTGAAGATAGTGGAACCGTTACATCGGTTCTTGTTCCTTGGAATACATGTGGGGCGTACCAAAGTAGTGTTTTGGGTGTAGGAGTTGGTGAATATTTTATTTATGCAATTTTCAACTACGTCAGCCCTTTTATGACTTTACTTTTTGCAGCAATTCATTACAAAATCAAGAGAATTAATCCAAGCGTAGAATAATATGATTACTTAAGTGTTGAGATTTCTTTTTCAAAGTCATATCTCAAATCTTCATGCATTTTATCAATATTTTTTTCAATGAGACTTATTTGTCTTGAAAACATATTCATCAATACTTGATTATTTAAATATGAAGGTTCCATTTTTTTTAAGTTTTCGCAAAAATGAATTAATAGGCTAGTTTCTGTTTCTAGCTTTTTACTGTATTTGATGAATCGTTTTGTTAGGCGTAAAATTTTTCTAACACTTTTCTTTATGTAATAATAGGATTCTCGATTGATAACCTCAAACTGAAGATCCATATTTGTTTTGATATAGGCTATATAGCCATCTTCATCAGCAGCTTCAAATAGCAGATAGCTCAACAATTCCTTGTTCTCAACTTTATATTTACCCAATCGAAGGACTAATTGAATTAACTCCTCTTTGGAATTATGATGCAGTTCTTTTTTGATAGTGTGAATGGATTGAGTTTTCACTATTTTTTAAAATTTGGTATAGAAGCAATATAAAGTTTTTCTACTTTTTCTCTTGCCCAAGGTGTTTTTCTTAAAAATTTTAAGCTACTACCTACCGATGGATTACTGATGAAACAATTAATATCAATTTGCTTACCCAGTTTTTCCCACCCGTAGAACGTTATTAAAAATTCAAGTATTTCTTTTAATTTAATTCCATGTAACGGATTATTGGGCTGCTCCTCTAATTCCTCCTCATTTCGTTTCATACAAAATACAATAGTACAGTTGATTTTTAACATAAAAAAAGGCTATCACACAAGTGATAGCCTTTAATTTGTAAATTTTATCTGTAAATGATTATACTAGACTTACATTTACAGCACTCGGTCCTTTCTGACCGTCTTCTACCTCGTAAGATACTTGATCTCCTTCATTGATTCGAGTTCTTGTTCCTGTTTTGTGAACAAAAACATCTTTACTTCCATCTTCTGGTGTGATAAAACCATAGCCTTTCTCATCATTGAAGAATTTTACTGTTCCTTTATTCATTGTATTATATTAATTAAACCACAAAGGTATGTGTTTATATCCTGATTGGTTCTTTTATTTTTTTCCTTTGGAGCCACGAGTGATGGGTTTTTTATATTTTTTGGCTTTTTTTATTTTTATTTTCTGCCCACCACCCAAGTTATAGTGTTTTTTATTTTTATCTTTTTTCTCATGAAAGCTATCTCCTTTTGGTAGTTTATTTATTTTTTGTGGGTTTTTTTCAATAATTCGGGGTTGTTCATCCAGTGTGAGTTGCGTACTTATTCTAACTGTACTTGGTAATTTTAGAAGTGGAATTTTTTGTCCCATTAAGTCTTCAATTTGTTCTTTCCATTCTTTTTCATCCTCAGTAAATAGAAGAATCGACTTCCCATTTTTTTGTGCCCTTCCTGTTCTCCCTATACGGTGGATATAATTTTCTGCAAACTTTGGCGTATCAAAATTTATCACATGAGAGATATTATCTAAATCTAATCCTCGAGCTATTACATCAGTTGCGATTAATATTCGGGTGTGTCCGTCATTGAATCGTTCAATAGTTGATAGTCTATTATTTTGACTTTTGTTACTGTGAATAATTCCTAATTCGTTCCAAAAATCTGATTCAATAGATTCAAATAAGCGGTCCGCTTTTTTCTTAGAATCGATAAAAATGACAACTTTTTTGTATGTATGATCTTCCTTTAAAAGCTCGGTGAGTAGGTTTACTTTAGTATAAAAGTTCGGTACTGCATAGCTTGATTGAGATATAGTTTCTAATGGTGTGCCACTGACCGATATGGTGATATTTTGGGGATCAATGAAATTATCCAATATCAGCTTATGTACTTCCTCTGTCATAGTCGCAGAGAACATAATATTCTGTCTTCGTTCTGGAAGGAGTTCGAATATATTATTCAATTGGAAACGAAATCCTAAGTCCAGCATCACATCAACTTCATCAATAACTAGCTTTCTAGCATCTTGAAGCAGTAATGATCGATTCGCGGCTAAATCATATAATCTCCCTGGTGTGCCTACTACAATATCGGTACCTTGAGTTAGGGCTGCCTGTTGCGTTTTAATGTTTACCCCCCCGTAGATGCCAAGAATTCTGAGGGTCATATATGAAGTGAAACTTTCAATTTGTTCGACCACCTGAACGACTAATTCACGTGTGGGTACAATGATTATAACACGAGGTTTATAACTCTTAGAATAATTTAATTCCTGAAGTATAGGTAGCATATAGGCTAAAGTTTTCCCCGTACCTGTTTGAGCAATTCCAACGACATTCTTACCCGATAATATTTTGGGGTAAGCTTTTATCTGAATAGGTGTAGGTGTCTCGAAACCAAGATCTAAGATCGCATTTTGCAATGAATTTTTAATCGAAAATTCTTGAAATGAGTGCATAATTATGGGTTGCAAAGGTAAACTAAGCTTTTGCAATCACACGATGTGAATTATTTAGAGAATAGAACTAATGGTTTTATTCTTTTCTTTTTTTCCAATTTTCAGATGAATTATTAGCTATTACGGGTATTTTATTATCATTAAATTCAATATACGTAAATAAAGCAGCTGCCTCAAACAATGTTTTATCTTGATTTGCTCTTTCTTCAGCATTATAATGAGTAGCAATAAAATGGGTGTCAAAGTCACCATCTACAAACTTAGGGTGTTGCATTACAAAGCGACCAAAGTCTAGGGTAGTTGGGATTCCCTCAATTTCAAAATGATTAATAGCCTCAATCATGCGTTGAATAGCCTGATTTCTATTCTCACCCCACACAATTAATTTGGCGAACATATTGTCATAGTAAATGGGAATGGTATATCCAGGATACACAAAATCATCCAAACGAATATACTCTGCCTTGGGAGGATTATATACTTCTATAGTGCCAATAGCGGGCAAAAAGTCTGCTGTTGTATCTTCTGCTGTTAAACGTAATTCAATGGCATGACCATGGGGTTTAATGTCTGATTGAGTAAAGCTAAGTTGTTCTCCTCTAGCTACTCGTATTTGAAGCTCTACTAAGTCTAATCCCGTAATAAGTTCAGTAACAGGATGTTCAACTTGTAGTCGAGTATTCATCTCTAAAAAGTAGAATTTGTAGTCTGCATCCAATAAAAATTCAACGGTACCAGCTCCACTATAATTACAAGCTTCAGCAACATTGACAGCAGCTTCTCCCATAGCTTTACGAAGCTCGTCTGATAATACAACACTAGGAGCTTCTTCAATGAGTTTTTGATGTCGACGTTGAATTGAACATTCCCTTTCCATAAGGTAGACGACATTTCCGTGATTATCGGCAATAAGTTGGATTTCAATATGCCTAGGTTTGGTAACAAACTTTTCTATGAAAACCGATTGATCACCAAAGGCACTTTGAGCTTCACTTTGAGCTGTTTTCATTTGGCTATATAGATCACTAGGTTTGTGGACGATTCGCATTCCTTTACCACCTCCTCCAGCACTAGCTTTAACCAAAACAGGATACCCTATTTTATCCGCCACTATTTTAGCTTCTTCAATATCTATCACTGCATGATTAATCCCAGGCACTAACGGGACACCATATTTTTCAACAACTTGCTTACTGGCAATTTTGCTACCCATAAGATGAATAGCTTCGGGACTTGGACCGATGAATTGGATACCAGCATCTGTTACTGATTGAACAAATGCAGCATTTTCTGATAAGAATCCATATCCGGGATGAATTCCATCCACATTTAATTCTTTACTAATAGCAATTATCTTATCGCCTAGGAGGTAGCTTTCTGAAGATGGTGCGGCACCGATACAGAAAGATTCATCAGCAAGCTGAACGTGTTTGGAATTACGATCGGCCTCAGAATAAATAGCGACCGTAGATATGCCCATTTTTTTACAAGTTTTAATAACTCTAACAGCGATTTCTCCTCGATTAGCTATGAGTATTTTTTTCACGGTTTGTTAAGCATAGGGAGGCTGATGAACTTTTCTTCTTCTTCACTAATTCTTCCGATACCAAAAAATCCACCATCAGATTGAGCTACAGCTAATGCAAGGCTTTTTAAACTTGCATAAAGTTGTTTGGTGAAGGTCTCATCTAGTTTAGTGAAAATAGCATTTAACTCTTTGATTTTGTCCTCTAAATAAATGATACGTTTCATGCCTTCTGCAGGGATGCTCTTTAATGTTTCGTCTATTAGTGAATCGATATCAGCATCCAATTCTTTATATAAATCTCTTAAATCATTTTGAAGGGCATATGATTTAATATGAATAATTTCTTTGGCTCGATCAATCTCTGATTCTTGAATGTCATGGTCTGCACATGCGACTAGCAGTGTCACCCAAATGGGCGATTGTCGAATACTATTTTGCTCTCCTGATGATAACTTCTGTAATTGATATAACATTAAATGTACTTTTGCTGCAGCAAATTTATGCAATCGCAAATAACTAAGCAGATAAAACAACTTTTTCTAAAAGAACTTCGAGTTGAGATGAAAAATAAATATGCCTTTTGGTCTCTGGTTCTCTTATTAGTGGTTACAGTTTTTATTATCTATAGTATACAAAAAGAAGCAGAAAATCTGGTTTGGCATAGTTTGTTTTATGTCGTTTTAATTTTAGGGGTAGTTCAAAATATCACTCGAAGTTTTTTAAATGAAAAGAGAGGAACATTGTTATATTATAGGTTCCTAGTAAATAGTAAAGCGATTATCATCGCTAAAATTCTATATCAGTTTTTAATCAATTTGATTTTTCTTTTCATTCTCTTTATAGTGATGAATTTTTGGCTTCCACAGGAAATTCCTCAGCTTGTTCCGTATGGAGTAACTGCTTTTCTGTTTACCATGAGTTGTAGCATTGTTTTTACGTTTAACTCAGCTTTATCATTAGGGGCAAGAAATAGTAGTTTAGTTGCTTTAATTTTAAGTATGCCTTTACTTTTACCCAGTTTGTTGATTAGTTTGAAATCATCCTCAAAGGCATTAACTCATGTTTCCTCATTCAATTTTTATCCAGATTGGGGGGTCTTGATTTTATTATTGATTATTCAGCTCATTTTATCTATTTCTCTTTTTAGTTATATCTGGAGAGAATAACTAATAAGCTTTGGCAAATAAGGCTCTTTCTCTACTTGGTTTACCAGAGAGAATGCAAGTTCCCTTTTCTTTAGGATTATTAAGTGGAATACATCTTATAGAAGCTTTGGTCAGTTCTTTGATTTTATCTTCTGTTTCTGCAGTGCCATCCCAATGTGCAGCAACAAATCCGGTTTTGTTTTCCAATACATCCACAAACTCATCCCAGGTATTTACTAGGGTGATGTGATTGTCTCTAAAATTTAATGCATTCAAATAAATTTCTTCCTGCATTGCGCTTAATAAATGCTCTATTTTATGATCAATATCTATTAGATTTAGAATTTGTTTTTCTTTCGTATCTCTTCGAGCAACTTCTACTGTTCCATTTTCAATATCACGAGGACCAATTGCCATTCTTATAGGTACTCCTTTTAATTCCCATTCTGCAAATTTAAATCCAGGCTTGTGCGTATCTCGTTGGTCATATTTCACGCTAATTCCTCTTTTTTTCAATTTATCAATCATTGGCTTTATAGTCGTAGATATCTGTTCAAGTTGTTCTAGACCACGATATATAGGTACGATCACTACTTGTATGGGTGCAATATTGGGAGGCAATACGAGTCCTTCATCATCGCTGTGAGTCATAATAAGAGCTCCCATAAGTCGTGTACTCACTCCCCAGCTAGTTGCCCACACGTAGTCAAGTTTCCCTTCTTTATTTGTGAATTTCACATCAAATGCTTTTGCAAAATTTTGACCTAAAAAATGAGATGTACCCATTTGCAAAGCCTTTCCATCTTGCATTAATCCTTCTATACATAATGTTTCATCTGCTCCTGCAAAACGCTCGCTTTCAGTTTTAGTCCCCATTATCGTCGGTATAGCTAGCACAGTTTTGGCAAACTCTGCATAAACTTGAATCATTTGATTTGTTTCTTCAAATGCTTCTTCTTTGGTGGCATGAGCGGTATGGCCCTCTTGCCATAAAAATTCTGCGGTTCTCAAAAAAAGTCGAGTTCTCATTTCCCATCGAACTACATTTGCCCATTGATTAACTAAAATAGGTAAATCACGATAGCTTTGGATCCATCCTTTGTAAGTATTCCATATTATAGCCTCACTTGTGGGTCTTACAACTAATTCTTCCTCTAACTTAGCTTTTGGATCAACACGAAGTTTACCTGGATTTTCTGGATCATTCTCTAACCTATAATGGGTGACAACAGCACATTCTTTGGCAAATCCCTCCGCATTTTTTTCTTCGGCCTCAAATAAACTTTTAGGTACGAATAATGGAAAGTACGCATTTTCATGGCCAGTTTCTTTAAAACGACGATCTAATTCAGCTTGCATTTTTTCCCAAATAGCATAGCCATAGGGCTTAATTACCATACACCCTCGTACACTACTATGCTGAGCAAGGTCAGCGTTTTCAACTAAATTATTGTACCACTTGGAGTAGTCATCAGCTCTACTTACTTTATCAAATGCCATCGTGCAAAAAATTTTATTTAGTATGCAAATCTAATCGGTTAGAATCAATAATTTGGTTCCTAGTCTATCGTCCCGTAAACTATTATTAAAAGTGACATACGCTGAGTTTGTGATTATACTATTTAAATTTGCACTATGGAAGATGATAATCCCATTGATGTCAATTTATTGAAACGCATGATGATGGGTGAGTTTTCAAGTCTAGTGCAGGATAAGTTAGAGTGTAAGCCTACAAATTATAAACGCAGAATAGAGCTTGACTTACACTTCGAAAAACTTTTTCCTACAAAAGCATCTTTACCTTCCAAAGAAAAATTAAGATTACAATTGGATGTACTAAATGACTTTATAGAAGATGCAAAAATTACGAATATTCGTTCAGCATATATAATAGTTGGGAGAGGAAAGGGTGTGCTTTTGAAACATACTATTCAAGAGTTAAATAAAAAAAATATAACTCATTCAATTATTAGTGACCCACCTTATTTTGGGAATACACTAAAAATTAGCTTTTAAATGATAGCTATAGTGTTTCTGGATAGGTGGTAATTTTACCATCATGCCAAATGTCTTCAATACCATAAAATTCACGTATATCTTTTTGAAAGACATGAACTACTACATCTAAATAATCTAAAAGAACCCATTGATTTTCAGTTTGGCCTTCACGACTATATGGTTTTTCTTTAATGGCTTTTATCGTTTCATTTTCAACACTATCAGCAATTGCTTTTACTTGTCGATCACTTTCTCCATGACAAATCACAAAATAATCAGCAGCAGCTTCATTAATTGAAGTAAGATCAATTTTTAAAATATTTTTTGCTTTTTTTTCTTGCATACCCTTAATGATGATATCTGCAAGTGCATCTGTGATTTTACTCTTTTTTGCCATTAATTGAAATAACTTTGCTGCGAAATTAGTTTAATAGTTCAAATAGGGGTCTTTTGAGTAACTATAATATAGAATTTGTTAATGAGCTTACATCCACTAATTCTTATCTTAAAGAACTAGTTAAGAATAAAGGAATTTGCGCTCCATACTGTGTATATGCAGGCGCACAGACAGCTGGCAGAGGACAACGATCTAAAGTATGGGAAAGTCAACCGTTCGACAATATATTATCTAGTTTTTTAGCTGAAGATATAGGCCCTATTCAAAAATTGTCTCATCTAAATAATGCGGCTATAATTTCCGTTTTAAATACATTAATAAGATTTGATGTAAAGCATGTCTTAGTTAAATGGCCAAATGATGTTTATATTTCAGATAAAAAGATAGCGGGTATACTCATTGAAAATATTGTATCCAACCAAATCATCAAAACAGCTATTGTTGGTATAGGTGTAAATATTAATCAACAAAATTTTGGACCACTCGAAGCAACTTCAGTAATACGTGAACTAGGCTACTCAATAAGCGTAATTGAATTTTTGCAAATTCTTTACACTGAATTCTATTCAAACCTGAATGAAGATCATGCCTATTTGAATCAACAAATGAATTCTTCTCTATATAAACAAGGAGAGATAGTGAACTTCGAAGTGGGTGACGATATACGGTCATTTACTATCGATAATATTGGATTAGATGGGAAATTAAATGTTATCTCATCTGATAGTAAACTAGCATTAGAACATCATAAAGTGAAGTGGGTAAAATGAATTTATGCATTGACATCGGTAATACAACAACAAAAGCAGCGATATTCAAGGATGACGTTTTGATTGAATTTTTCAAGCCATTTACAGCTGATGATTTTAAAAAAATAAAACCAGAAAATTTTCGTATTCTAGTTTCAAAAACTGGCAGAAATACTGAACTTGAAAAACTTTTAACCGAAGAAGTGTATTTAACAGACAAAACATCTCTTCCTATCGAATTAGAATATATTACTACAGAAACATTAGGTTCAGACCGAATTTCAGCTGCTGTCGGTGCGTTTGCCTTGAATGCTAAATCAACTTGGTTAATAATAGATATGGGTACATGTCTCACCATGGATTTATTGAGATATGATAGATTTTTAGGGGGTATGATTTCTCCAGGAATTTCAATGAGATACAAAGCGATGCATGAGTATACAGCCGGATTACCCTTAGTTGAACATGATGAGAATGTAAGTTTCCCTGGTAAATCCACAGAGCAAGCGATTCAGATAGGAGTTAGTCTTTCAATTAAATATGAAATAATGGGATATATTGGTGACTTAATGAAGACTAATCCAGATTTGAAAATTATCTTTTGCGACAATCAATGGATAGATTTTGATAAAGAAACTAAAAATGAGATATTCGCGCACCCAAATTTAGTGCTTGAAGGGCTTAATTATATCATACAACATCATGTTTAAATCAATTTTTGGTTGGATCATTCCTCTTTTATTTTTAACAGTAACTGCGGATGCCCAAACAAGTACAAGTTCCCCATACAGTATATTTGGATTAGGAGAGTTAAAATCTGGAGGTTTTACTCAACATTTAGGAGCTGGCGGAACATCCGTAGCATATAGAGATAGGAATAACTTTTCGTTTTCTAATCCTGCAAGCTATTCTAAAATAAAATTTACCGTCTATAATGCAGGAGCAAATTTAACTAATGGTAAAATTACGGATCAAGTTTCGGAATCAAAGGTAAATTCTGGTAATTTTAGCCATTTTGCCATGGCATTTCCACTAAATACATCCAAACCAATGGGAGTAAGTTTTGGTGTAAATCAATACAGTGATGTTGGGTATGAGATAAAAAATACCGTTAGTTCAGATACTCCATCGTACTTTAATTTATATAAAGGCAATGGAGGTATTAATCGATTCTATCTTGGATATGCTTTTGATGTGCTCAGAAATCTGAGTATTGGTGCTAACCTTAATATGAATTTTGGGAACATACAATCTAGAAAATATAGAGTTTACTCTAACACGGACAAGGTGTATAGTTTTAGCGATGAAACATTCTTTGCATATTCAGGAGTTGATTACGACCTAGGTGTTCAGTATTCTATACAAAACAGCTCAAAATCTCAAGGTAGTTTAGATCATGTCATAGGAGCTGTTATGCACGGAGGTTCGTCACTTTATGGGGACGGTTATCGTTATGCTGAAACTTTTTATGGGTCCTCTTTTAGTAGAGGTAATATTGTGCCTATCGATACTTTAATTTTTCAAGATAACAAGATTGATACAGCATATAAGCCAGTAAGTTTTGCTATTGGTTATACCATAGCCAAAGACAAGAAATGGGCACTATCTATGGAAACTGAACAAATTTTATTTTCTGGTGTTAAAAATAATGTGAATGGTTCACGCTACAATGATAATGTAAGATACTCAGCAGGATTTTGGATTGTACCATCGCCTAATTTTGGAGATAGGAGAGCTTTCTTTAAACAGGTAAGATATAGCATTGGATTAAGACACGAAAATTTATATTATAATTTTAATGACCAATCCTTCAAAGAGTTTGGCATTAGTTTTGGATTAGGTCTACCCGTAATAAAATCTGTTCGATTAGAAGAAGAAAAAGTACCTGTAGTAAGTCGAGTAAATTTATCGGCAGAGTACATCAAAAGAGGGTCGTCGAATAATGATTTTATTCAAGAAGATTATTTTAAAATTGGTATAGGTTTAAATTTAAATGACAAATGGTTTACAAAAAGAAAATATCGCTAAACATTAAATTGGTAACGTACTTATTAATTGCTTTTTTCTCATTTTTTTCTACAGCTATTCTTGCACAAGATGAAGGAGAGGATGACGAGGATTCAGAAACAAATTCACCTTGTGAAAATAAGTGGGGTGTGGATAGTGCAGAGACAGCTCGAAAATTATCTCTATTCAATCAATACTACCAAGAAAAAAACTACATAGGATCTTTTCCATATTGGAAATATTTATTTGAGAATGCTCCATGCATTCAAAAGAGAATTACATTTTCGGGTCCTTATATTATCAAACAAGTAATCCGTGATGAGGCATACAAACCTAGGTTTAATGGGTTAGTTGATACCCTATTATTGTGTCATCAGATGCGAATTTCTTTTTTTGGGAACGAAGGGTATGTCAAAGGAAAATGGGCAGATGATATGGCTAAGTTGCAACCTAAAAATCGGAACAAAGCATTAATGATGTTTGATGAATCTATTCGCCTTCAAGGTGACCAAACAAAACATGATGTACCCTTGGATTACATTTATGCTGGTGTTAAAGAATTTAAGAAAAATAAACTAACTTTAGATAGTTTATTTCTGATTCTGGATCAAGTATCTCCAATTGTGGATGCTAATATTGCAAAATATACTGCAACTGGTCTTTCTCAGAAGGATTCAATGATAGGTTTAAAGTGGATAAAAACTCAGAATGCGATTATAGGGATGTTGAAGCCATACCTAGATTGTGATCAATTGACAGACCTTAAAAAGCCCTATTTTGAAGAAAATAAAATGAATATTTCATGGTTATCTTCAACGGTTAAGCTTCTAGATAGAGGTGGTTGTGAAGGTGAAACTTTTTACCTCCAATGTGCTGAAGCATTATTTAACTTGGAGCCTTCTGCAGAAGCAGCTATTTCTCTAGCTAAAGCCTTTGGTAAAAAAGACGATGATGCAAAAGCTTCTAATTATTACGAAAAAGCAGTTGAATTATCTTCATCAGAAGATGAGAAATATGACATTTGGATAAAATTAGCTAAAACAGCTAAAAACAATGGTAAATTTTCTTCAACTCGTTCATATGCCAGAAAGGCTTTAGCGATTAAAGGGTATAGTGGAGAGGCATACATCCTTATTGGAGATGCATACGCTGCAAGTGCTAACAATTGCAGTTCAGGAGATTTAGGTAGAGGTGGAGTATACTTGGTAGCGGTGGATAAATATATTAAAGCAAAGAGCGTGGATGCTTCCGTAGCTAGCGAAGCAAATTCAAAGATTAAAAAATACTCTGAATACTTCCCTGGTAAAGAGGACGCATTCTTTAAAAATATTAAAGATGGGGATAGCTACACAGTAGAATGCTGGATTGGAGAATCAACAACCGTAAGAACAATCAGCAGATAAGTGATCTGCATGAAAAATAACGTAAATATTCTTAAAGCGATAATCATCATGATTGTCGCTTTTTTGTTGGGTTGCAACCCTAACCTTTCCGTTGAAGAACTCTCTCAAATTAGCAAAAATATAGACAGTATAAGTGTTGAAGAAGCCAGAAATGTGATCATAAGTTATACCGATTCTGCTCAATTAAGAGCTACCATTCGGGTTGAAATATTGAAAAGATATCCCGATGAGAGTAATCCAAAATTAGAGATGAGTCAAGGTGTAAGTGCTATATTTTATGATAATATTGGAGATACAACAAGTGTATTGACATCAAAAAATGCTACTCATTTTGAGAAGGAAGATCGAATTGAAATACGCGATAGTGTTTGTGTTTTAAATCGAAACGATGAAGAAATAAAAACCGATGAACTGATATGGCACAAGAAAAAAAGACGAGTCACATCAAATAAATCAGTAAGCGTAAAAGTAAGAGATGAAAAAATAATTAATGCAGAGGGATTTGAAAGTGACGAAGATTTCTTAAACTATAAATTCACCCGTGTTACAGGAGTGATATACTTAAAAGAGGATTTGAATGATAGCAAATAAATAGAATATGAAGAATTTATCACGAGTATTACAGATAATTTGGATGGTTGTTGGAGCAATTTGTTTTATTGAGGCATACACAAGTTTTACCTCTCCCAATCCAGATATGAATACGGTGTATCTTTTCTCTGGGTTAATGATGTTTGCATTTTTTCGCTATTTTATGCTTCGACGAAAGCAGTTTATTCAGAAAAAAAAGGATGGTAAATTTGATTAAAGAATTAAACTTTTTATACAGCATGATACCCATCCATTTGGTATAATTAAGCTAACTTTGCATTTGAATTATGACTAAATATTGGTGGAAAATAACGGCAATTTTATGTATTGTATATGCAATCATAGGTGGTTTTTTTATGCCTGCACCAGATGACATAGGTATTTTAGCTAAAACTATACGAAATCTTCATTTCCATGTACCAATGTGGTTTTCTATGATAATATTACTTTCGGTATCCTATGTGTATAGTATTCGGTTTTTATCCAAAGGGAATTTCAAGTACGATAGTTTATCGAGTAGTTTTGTAAAGGTGAGTTTGCTTTTTGGTCTGATGGGGCTCCTAACAGGTTCTTTTTGGGCAAGATTTACTTGGGGCACGTGGTGGATTGAAGATGCGAAGCTTAACGGAGCTGCTATCGGAATGCTGATATATCTGGCCTATTATATTTTAAGGAACAGTATTGAAGAGGATGTACAGCGTGCCAAAATTACATCTGTATATAATTTGTTCGCGTTTCCAATCTATATTGTTTTAATCATTATATATCCACGCATGGCTGAAACAAGTCTACATCCTGCGAGTGGGGATACTATTGGTTTTAGTTCATTAGACTTAGATAATAATCTCAGAAAGGTGTTTTATATCGCTAGTATTGGTTGGATATTATTGGGAGTATGGATTGGAACGCTAAAATTTAGAATAACTGAAATAACTAGAAAAAATGAGGAATTATAGTTGGATATTTTTTTTAATGGGGCATGAGGCCATGGCTCAGACAAATCTAGATGAATTCTTTTATCAAGAGGGTAAGTTTTATGTGGTGGTTGCTGTTCTAGTTATTATTTTTTGCATACTGGCAGCATACTTATTCCGTTTGGACAAAAAAATTTCAAAAATAGAAAAAGAAAAAAATGAAGCCTAAAGTTATCATTCTATTAGTGATTCTTGCTGTAGCTATAGCTGGAATTATGACAACTTATGCTGGAGCTGAAAAGAGCGCTACTTTTGAAGAAGCAGACGATAATCCGAAAGAAACTTTTCATATTACTGGGTTTTTAATGAAGGATATGCCAATGGAGTATAATCCCCAAATTGATCCTAATTACTTTAGTTTTTTTATAAAAGATAAAGCGGGGAATATTCGGAAAGTGGTATCTTTAGAGCCAAAACAACAAGACTTTGAGCGTGCCGAAACGGTCAATATGTATGGTAAATCAGATGGGGATGTATTTAGAGCTTCGAAAGTGATGCCTAAATGTCCATCTAAATATAAGGACGAGCAAAACAATAAAACTGCGCAATCGTCTTACTAGTATACCATGCAAGAAATAACTTACTTAGGCGAAAATTTATTTTTAGGGAATCTGGGTCACACGTTTGTGGTTATTTCCTTCGTAACAGCTCTTCTCAGTGCTATTTTCTATACTAGAATTTCATCAAACAATTTCCTTGGCAGGTTATTTTTTAGTATTCATGCGGCTTCGGTAATTGGAATATTTTCAACCCTTTTTGTAATTATTCAAGGGCACTATTATGAATATGCATATGCCTATGAGCATAGCAGTAATTCATTACCTCTTCGGTATATGGTTTCCTGTTTTTGGGAAGGACAAGAAGGTAGCTTTCTGCTCTGGATGGTATGGAATGCCCTACTAGGTATTGTGCTTATTTTTACTGCAAAACGATGGGAGCGAGGGGTATTGGCTATTTTAGCTTTAAGTCAAGTAGTATTGACTGCTATGATCTTAGGAATTAATATTTTAGATGTCTACACCCTGGGCAGCAGTCCTTTCGAATTGCTTAGAGATAAACTTCAGGCACCTATTTTTAGTTTGCCTAATTATCTAGAAAGAATAGTTGATGGTACGGGTTTGAATCCGTTACTTCAAAATTATTGGATGGTTATTCATCCACCTACGTTGTTCCTGGGATTTGCTTTAACAATTGTCCCATTTGCTTTTGCCGTAACATCACTTTTTCAAAATGATTATAGAGGTTGGATCAAGCCCGCCTTGCCTTGGGCGTTAGCCGGAGGTATGGTTCTCGGAGCTGGAATTATTATGGGAGGGTTTTGGGCCTATGAATCATTAAGTTTTGGAGGTTATTGGGCTTGGGATCCAGTAGAAAATGCATCTTTAGTACCCTGGTTACTTCTCATCTCTGGTATACATTTAATGCTTATTAAGAAGGCGACCAATGGGTCTACTATAGCTGCTTATACCTTAGTTATTTCCACATATATTATGGTATTGTATGCCAGTTTTCTTACCCGCAGTGGTGTGCTAGGAGAAACTTCCGTGCATTCTTTTACCGATTTAGGTTTAGCTGGACAACTCATGCAGTTTGTTGTATTATTTATTTGGCTGCCCATTATCGCTGTCACGCCAAGTATGTCTAAACGTTGGTATATGATTTTGCCTGTTAGTTTATTAGTGCTTGCCTTACCTTTTTACACCAAGATTAGTTTTTATCCATTATTGATTTTATCGATTCTGGGTATTATTTGGTTTGTTTTAAATCTTAACAAGAATATTGTTAACCACGCTAGTGAGGATAATGTATCGGGCAGAGAATTTTGGATGTTTATCGGTTCACTGATGTTAGTTTTATCAGCTATTCAAGTATTAGTTGGAACGTCAAAACCTGTTTTTAATAAAATTTTTGGTACAAGTCTCGTGCCTCCCGAGGATGTGATTGGGTATTATAATATGTATCAAATGCCCATTGCCATTGTCATTGCGTTGCTGATGGCTGTGACACAATTTTTTAGATACAAGAACACGCCGGATTTAGCAAAACTTTTCAAAGAAATTTTGATCACTCTTTTTCTATCGGTAGCCCTCACAATTGGTGGCATTTTTCTCTTTGAGATTTCTAATCCAATGTATATTATATTCATGTTGGCAGGTTTCTACGCCTTGGTTGGGAATATGGCTTATATTATCCTATATGTACGATCTATCAAGCTATCAGGGTCATCTATCGCTCATATGGGTTTTGGATTGATGTTGTTGGGAATTTTAGTGTCTAGTGCCAAGAAACAAGTGATTACTGCTGATTTTAGTGGTCAAATGGGCAATTTTGATGAAAAAGCTCGTCGGGAGAATATGCTTTTAATCAAAGACGAACCTACACGTTTGGGTGATTATATGGTGACTTATCAGGGCGATAGCATTGATGGAGATGATATCTATTTTAAAGTTAACTATGAATCCATTGATGGCGAAGAATCTTTCACCTTATTACCTAATACGCAAATTAATGAAGAAATGGGAGGGATATTACCGAATCCAGATACACGACATTATTTGACATATGATGTATATACCCATATTACATCTTTACCCAAACCCAATACAGATAGTATAGCATGGGAAAATGTCAAAGAGTATCCTATTGTGAAAGGGGATAGTATTCAAACAAATAATGGCTTAGTAATTTTTGAGGGCGTAGAAAAAAGTGATGGGAAGTCTATTGGACTGAAAAATACAACTTTGGCTAGAGCATTACTGACCATCAAGGAAGGAAATAAAATACTCAAATCTGCTCCTATTTTTGGGATTAATGAGAATACCTATTTTAGTATTCGAGATGAGAATGCTGAAGCTGGATTACGTTTTGGTTTTGAAATTAGACCTTCAGATTCTGAGGAGCCAACGGCGGTTCTGGAGATTGCAGAAACTACTCCTCAGCCGCAATTTATTGTAATGAAAGGTATTGTTTTCCCATATATAAATTTGCTGTGGTTAGGAACGATACTTATGGTATTAGGATTTGGAATAGCCACTTGGCATCGAATAGAGTATAAACGTGGGATATAAAATTGCTTTTATAGGTAGTGGTAATGTAGCTTCAAATTTAGCCCATGCCATGGATAAAGCAGGACATACGATTTTACAAATCATCAGTTCCCGCGAAGATCATGCAAAATTATTGGCCAGTCAATTTGGAGCTTATTATGGAACCGATATCGCCAAATTAGATGACCATGCAGATTTTGTAATCATTGGTGTAAATGATGAAGCCTATTATTCCGTTTTAGAAAATATTCCACCAGATATATCTTCCATTGTTTGTCATTCTGCAGGACCAGTTTCTATGGATATTCTGTCAAAATATGCTAAAAATTATGGTGTATTATACCCATTACAGAGCCTACGAAAGGAAGAAATTATTAATTTTAATTCGCTCCCATTGTTTATAGAGGCCAATTCGTTGCGTAACTTGGATGCGCTATCTAATCTTGCCGACTCTATTTCTAATGTGGTGAAAGAAGTAAGTTCAGAAGAGCGTGAGAAGTATCATTTGGCAGCTGTATTTGCAAATAATTTCACAAATTTGATGTACACTATTGCAGATGAGTATCTACAAAATCAATCATTAGATTTTAATTACCTATTACCAATCATAAATGAAACGGCTAACCGATTAAAATATGATAAACCAAAAAATTGGCAAACCGGACCAGCTAAGAGAGGGGATATATCCATCATTCAAAAACATATCGATATGTTAGATGATTCTCAACTCAAAACAATTTATAAACAATTAAGTGACTTAATTGGTTCTCGTTAGTTTTTTAACTAACTTGAGCACAATATGAAAAATCCAGAATCTATTACCAATACTACCAATAAGTATAGTCAGAATATTTTTGCTATTTGTGAAGATTTCAGGCAACGATTAGAAGAACTTAACCGTCTTAAAAGGACATTATTAAAGGATGAGTCAAAAAATAATCAATAGGACATACCGTCTATTTTTTTTGTGGGGGATTTTATGTTTATCTCAGGATTTGAATGCTCAAGTTCTAGAAATTAACCCCAATGTACAATGGAAATATGTTCGATCCCAGCAACTCGAGCTCAAGAATAAGAGTATATATCAGTATGAGTTTCCTGCTGAAAAAGGGTATGATTACATTTTTAGTGTTTCTATTAATGAATCCAATATTGAAACGTATGTTCAAGTGTTTGATATTCAAATGAAACCGATAGCTGGAGAAGGAGAAAAAGGAAAGACTAACCAGTTGGAATTTAGGGTGCCGAGTAGTGGAACCTACGTTGTTACTTTAGGATATAAAGGCCCTGATGATAATTCAGTTACGCCTATAGATTTTACTCTAATTCGCCGACCTATAGTCGATTAAGATAGATTATAACCAATGGTTGAATGTGTCACCCCTCAACCCAAGTCTAAGTGTTTCTAATGGAATAACTTCATTAGGAGCTATGTTGCCCAAGTTAACATTATGGCCATATAGGGTTAAGAACCAAACTTGTTGAACTTTTTGAGGTGCCTCCCAAAGAATAGTGTCTAAGGGGATGTGTTGCAATATTTCTTCGATTAAACCTGAACGAACTTCGCCCGAGTTTCTGAAAATTCCGACTGTTCCACTTTCTCTTGCTTCGGCAATCACCTTCCAAGCTCCGGCAGATATTTCGGCTTTCATCATGGCTATCCATTTATAGGGTGGAATGATTTTTTCAGCATCTTTACTCCCCACCTCACTAAGCACTGTAAAATCTTTTGCTAATGTTCTGATATACTCACATTTTTGATCTTCACTGATATCCATACTTCCGTCTGATACTTCTGTGTGCGTGATTTTGAATTTATCCAGAAGACGTTTATAGTCATCAAACTGATTACGAATCACATAAGCCTCAAATAATGTTCCACCGAAGTATACAGGAATATTGGCCTCTTTGTATATTTTGAGTTTGTCCGATAAAGAAGGAGTGACTGTGCTGGTTCCAAAACCTAATTTAATAATATCAGTTTTGTCTGCTGCAACTTCTAAAAAGTCTTCAGCTTGTCTACAACTCAAACCTTTATCCATGACCATTGTTAAACCAGAATTTCTAGGTTTTACTGATCGTTCAGGTAATTTATTGAGATTAAATTCAGGGTTAATCATAAAATTAATTAATATAAATGTCTATTATGTTAGTGATATTTTGGTTGTGTTCTAGAAAAGGAGCAAATTCATAGAGTAGTATATACTCTTTAGGGTTCATTTTTAATGCCTCATGAAGGAAATTATATCCTTTTTCATTCTCTCCTATAGTAAATGTATATGAAGCTATTCTGTAAAAAATTCTTGCATCATCATCATAGTGTTCAATATTATCAAGAAGTAGTTGAATAGCCTCTTTAATATCGCCAAGTTCGAATTTTGCGTGAGCAAAATCTAGTAATATTTCTATAGTTTCTGAATCAATTTTTACGGCTTGATCGTAATTGAAATAGCATCGATCTTTATTTTCTAAAATTAGATATATTTCGGCAAGTTCTATCAGATACATTACTTCGTAACGATCAATCGAAATGGCTTTAAGTAGATTTTTTTCTGCAGCTTTCCACTCTTGATTCTTTTTATAAATGGTAGCTATACCAAAATAGGCATCAGATAAGTTGGGGTTTATTTCCAAAGACTTATGATAATTAAATTTGGCAGCGGTATAGTCTTTCAGGTTCTCGTAGCATTCAGCAATATTACAATGAACTTCTGCATCCGTTTCATCATTATCTAGGGAAGATTTAAGGAAGGTGATAGCCTCAGTATACTTACCTAATTCCATAAGGCAATTTCCTTTGCCAAGTTGCCCCATGGTATTCTGTTCATCTATGGCTATGCAGTATTCGTAGGCATCTATGGCTTCGTTATTTTTTTCTTGACGTTGAAAGATTAATCCAACGAAATACCATGCATTATAGTTGTATGGGTCATGGTCAATTATTTTTTGCAAATAGGTATGTGCATGATCATACATATTTAAATCAATGAATAATTTAGTTAGCTCCTGAATACTCAATTCATCTTTAAGTAACTCCAAAGGAATAGAATTAAGGTAGGACATGGCTTTTTTATCTTTGCCCAGTATAAAGTTAATACGAATTAATCGAACGAGTATTTCTTCGTCAGAGGTATCCAAATTATTAGCGAATAAATACATTTCCATCGCTCTTTTGTATTGAAGGCTCATCGAATAGCAATCCCCAAGAAGTTTAAATATTTCGACATTTTGAGGTTCGATTTGTCTATATTTTTCGAGTAGTTTGATGGCGCTATTTATATTTCTTTGAGCCATGTATAACTCAGATTTTTTTATTTGATAATAGCTTTCAAAAGGATAAAGTTTTTCACCGAACTCTATCGCTTTGGTAGCATTTTGTAGTAAATCAAAATCAAAATAGTAATCAATAATTCGGCTTAATTCATCGTTGTCATAAAAGAAATTATCGCCACTATTGAGCAATTGCTCAAAATTTTTGGCTTTTTCTTCCATTCCATCATCTAAAAAATCGTTGTATTCCATTGATTGATTATTTCCTTTCCAAATGTAGTTATTTTGAATTTATTCTTGACTTCAAAGGTCGTTAATATGCATTGTTTTGCCAACAATATATTGTCATTAATCAAAAAACGACTTACTCCTAGAGCAAGCCGTTTTAAGTTTTAACCAAAATTACGTTTTTTTATATTATTGAATTCGTTTTTTTCTTCTTATGAATCTTCGGCGACGTTTTCTTTTTATGGGTTTTTTGTGTTCCATTTCTTTTGGGGTTTCATTTTCATGAAGTGCCATTTTGTGAGAGTCGGAATCTGTCTTACTCCAATTTATACGACAAGTGTGTATGGAAGAATATACAGCGTTTGATGCATTTGCATTCGTTGGTTGGATCAAAAAAGACCAGCCAATTAGTATAGCTGTATATAACCCAAGGATGGATGCCTTTTTTGGAATTTTTGTTTTTATGGACAAGATTTTCATACTTCTCTAAATACAAAAGCTATTCCAAGCATAGATTATTTAATTTTCCTTCATCCGCAAAGGAGAAATATCCGGTATGCGCAATAATGATATGATCCATGATGTGAATGTCCAACGTTTTGCTGGCTTATCGTCTTCGGCCCAATGTTTTATAGCGATGTATTTTGTCAATTTTCAGTCAATAAAAAAGCCCTCTGAGAGAGGGCTTCAAAAATATGGTTTTCTTTAAAGATATTATCCTAAAGATTTCACATGCTTGGCTAACTTACTTTTTAAGTTTGCCGCTTTGTTTTTGTGTATAATATTCTTTTTAACTAGTTTGTCTAACTTTGAGAAAGTCTCACGCATGATTTGATCTGCTTCAGTCTTGTCTTCCGAAAGACGTACTTTTTTTATCCAAGTTCTAGCTGTTTTGTGCTGGTACTTGTTTCTTGCGGTCTTCGCTTCGTTGCTTCGTATTCTTTTTAAGGTGCTTTTGTGATTTGCCATTTCTTTCTTTTAAAAAGGTTTGCAAAAGTAATACTAATATTGATTTTTAAAACAGGTATTGGTATTTTTTTAAAACAGGGAGATTTTATCCTAATTCTTCTTGGGTGCAGTCCCATTCATAGTCTTTTGTTTTAGGGATAATTTCGAGACTTTGGTGATTCACTACAACGGTTGTATTGCTTGGTATCTCTCCTTTGATGAAGCATCCTGCTCCGATGGTTACATTATCCCCAATACTTGCTCCGGCAACAATACTCACATTCGCTCCAATCCATACATTGTTGCCGATGGTGATCCCCCGAGTATGGCTTTTCTTCCGATGATCGTATTTGTAATGATTCGTCGTGGTTAGGATGGTGTTTTGTCCAATATTTACATTATATCCTAGTTTTAGTCCACCACTTGCGTTGATATATATCCCCGGATTATCACCTGGATCACAACAGATGCCCTTTTCAATCTGCTCCCAATCTACAATTTTACTTCTAAAATCTACCGGCCAAGGAACGGAACCATTAATACGTAAAAGTTTTTGGCTCAGAAAATATTGCCGTAAAACCTGGTGATTTTTCATATATCCTTTTCTGGGCCGTTTGTATTGCGGCCATAAGAATCTAACCCACATGCGAAGGATAGAATCATCCAATGTATTAACGATATATTTTAATCCTTGCTTCATTCAACTTATCAGGTCCCTTATAGTAAAGCCTAGGTAGCCTAGTCCACCTGTAATTAACACTGCAAATATGGTCTTAACAAACATGTTTTTACCAAATAAAACAAAGAAATAATTAAGGATGGCTAATCGTAGCACAATTCCTGTAATGGCAAACCATGTTAGGGCAATTCGAGTACTTCCTCCAATGGTATATCCCAAATAAAGTGCGGTAAATGTGCTAATCAAAAATAAGAAGTTATAGCTCAATTGGAACGGTAACTTTTGATAGGTTTCAAAAGCACTGCTGAATGAACTGGTCAGAAACATCGTAAAATAAAATAGAATGATAATTTGGATATAAATCCCTGTTTCTTCCCATTGTTCTCCTAATATCATTGGGGCTATTTGATCTCCCCATACCCACAACACAAGTACAGGTACAATACCAATGACGTATAAGGTGTTAATCAGTTGGTGGGCCATTGATCCAGCTTCTTCTTTATTGTTTCGCAAGCGTGCTATGCGCTCAAAAAAAACTTGTCCCAAAGCAAGGGATAACATACTCATGGGTAAATAGGTCAATTTGTATGCATTGCTAAAATATCCGGTTGCTTCTTGTCCATCGAAGGAGGCGATTATAAAGACGGGCATACTCGTTGCTAAATTATTTAACAATGCAGCAGGTGAACTGAAATAGGGAAATTTCCGATAGGTTTTAGCTAGTGTTATCAGCTGGTGTTTGGTTGTACTGAAAATCTTAAATGGCAGCTGGTATACCATATGGATGAGTGCAATTCCTTGACCCAATAGTTGTCCCTGAAACAAACCGTTGCCCATCCACTGCATTAGGGGATGGATCAATTTATAGGTGGTGCCACTTAGAGAGAATATAATTCTATTGGTTGATATTTTCGGATAAGATTTTGTACGATTTCTCCATAACACAATGGACTCGGTGCTGCTGGTCAGCCATATTATCAGGGGCAAAAATAGAAGGAGTTGCTGATTTTGAAGTTTGAAAAAATGAGCAATAGGAATTTGAAATATACCAATGACAATGAGTAGAAGAAAACTGATGACGGCATTGATAAACAGACTTAATCGGAGCAAATCCGATGCGTTGTGGTTGTCTTCTTCAACAACAATGGCCATTTCGTATCGCAGTCCAGCGATAGCAATAAAAACCCCAGCAATTTTCATGAGCGTTTCTACTTCACCAAAATCTTCGGGGGAATACATCCTACCCAGAAAGTATAACGCTCCAAAACCAATCCCTTGAGCAATTAGAGAACCACTAAATAAGAGACTGGCATTCTTAAAAAAATCTGATTTGACTAATTTCAATTCAACAAATTAAAGGTATCTAAATGAAAATAGGATGTATTCATAAAAGGTTATAGATAACAAAGAGTATTTAAATTGTACACAAAAAAAATTGGAGGGTTAATTCTGTTAGGCATTCAAGTTTGTATCCATAAATTTGCAATATGTCTGAGGAGCATTTTAAAAATGTCATATCCCATGCGAAAGAGTATGGTTTTGTTTTTTTGAGTAGTGAAATTTACGATGGACTTGCTGCCGTATATGATTATGGTCAAAATGGGGTAGAACTTAAAAATAAGATCCGGGAGTATTGGTGGAAGAGTATGGTACAATTGCATGAAAATATTGTAGGGATAGACGCCTCTATTTTTATGGCTCCAGATGTTTGGAAGGCCAGTGGGCATGTGGATGGGTTTAGTGATCCTATGATTGATAATAAAGACTCGAAAAAAAGATACCGAGCGGATGTTCTCATTGAAGATTATCAAGAAAAATATCGGGTAAAAAATCAAAAGGAAATTCAAAAAGCCAAAAAGCGTTTTGGGGATACCTTTGATGAAGCACAATTTGTTGTCACCAACGCTAATATCCTTAGAAATAATAAAAAAATAGCTGCTATCGATGTTCGATTAAAAGAAGGATTAGAGTCTGGAGCTCTTCATTTGATTAAGGAACTTATCGAAGAATTAGAAATTTCCTGTTCTGTGAGTGGGAGTAAGAATTGGACCGATGTACGTCAATTTAACTTGATGTACAGTACACAAATGAGTGCTACAGACGGCGATAATAAAATATACCTGAGACCTGAAACAGCACAAGGAATTTTTGTAAATTATTTGAATGTTCAAAAAACAAGTCGACAGAAACTGCCGTTTGGAATTGCTCAAACCGGTAAGGCTTTTAGGAATGAAATTGTAGCTCGGCAGTTTATCATGCGAATGAAAGAATTTGAGCAGATGGAAATGCAGTTTTTTGTTTCTCCAGGAGAAGAAATGAAGTGGTACGATCATTGGAAGCAACACCGAATGAAATGGCACTTAAATTTAGGAACACAATCGTCCAAATATCGTTTTCATGATCACGTAAAGTTAGCCCATTACGCCAATGCTGCTGTAGATATTGAATATGATTTTCCTTTTGGATTCAAAGAAGTGGAGGGGATCCACTCCCGTACCGATTTTGATTTGAAACAGCATGAACAATATACAGGTAAAAAGATTCAGTATTTTGATAACGAAAAAAATGAAAGCTACACGCCATATGTGGTAGAAACCAGTATTGGGTTAGATCGAATGTTTTTGGTTTTAATGAGTAACGCATTGCAAACTGACGATTTAGGGGAAGGACAAACACGTACAGTTTTGAAACTGCCTCCAGCTTTGGCACCGTATCAATGTGCTATTTTACCGCTCGTTAAAAAAGATGGTTTGCCAGAATTAGCACGTAAAATTATGGCTGAATTAAGCTTGGATTTTAACTGCTATTACGAAGAAAAAGATAGCATTGGAAAGCGTTATAGACGGCAAGATGCGATCGGAACACCCATTTGCATTACCATAGATCACGAGAGTATTACAGACCAGGCTGTCACTATCCGATTCCGTGATTCTATGGAACAAAAAAGGGTAAGTATCCTGGAACTACCTGCAATTATTGAACAAGTGGTAAGCATGAAAACTCTATTGAGAGGTTTGCTTTAAGGGTTTATTAAACCTTGATATCTTCACTGATATTCCGTACTTTCGATATCATCTAATGCGTTTTTTAACACTGTTTTTTTGTTTTTTGGCTTGTTTTGGGTTCTCACAAGTACGTGTTCCTGCCTCTTCTCATGCAGCAATTATTTCCTTAGCTTCGAATCAGCACGTTTCTTTGATTCTAAAGGTAAATCAAGATTATAATCCATTAGATGTGCAGGGACTGGGTGCAGAAATAGGATCTACTATTGGTAATATTGTTACACTTCGCATGTCTAAGAATAAGTATAACTCACTTTTATCTCTTACAGGAATTGATTATGTCCAAGTTGCTCATCGATTCGCACCCAATTTAAAACGAGTAATTTCAGATATTAAAGCAGATAGTGTATACAAGAGTACCCGTCTAACTATGGGGTACACGGGGAAAGATGTTTTGATTGGAATCACGGATTGGGGTTTTGATTATACTCATCCCATGTTTTATGATACGGCAATGCAGTATACTCGAATTTTAGCAGCATGGGATCAATTTAAGAAAAGTGGTCCAGCTCCTCAAGATTTTAATTATGGTACCGAATATATGGGCGAAGCAGCTTTGTTAGCTGCCGAAAAAGACACGGTTAATATTTATGGTTATGCTACCCACGGTACACATGTTTCAGGAATTGCTGGTGGAGGAGGAGCAGGTACGGTTCATCGAGGTATAGCCCATGATGCTCAATTATTACTTGCTACATTTCTAGTCGATGAGGCTGCAGTTATTGATGCTTTTGTTTGGATGCAAAAAAAAGCGGTTGAGTCTAAAAAGCGTTTGGTCATCAATATGAGTTGGGGATTGTATAATCTAGGTCCGTTGGATGGAAGTTCTTTGGTAAGTCAAGCGATACAAGAATTATCAGATCGGGGCGTTGTATTTGTTACATCAGGGGGCAATAACGGAGATGTAAATTTTCATATCAAAAAAACATTTGATTCAGATACCTTTCAATCTCTGGTTGAATTTTATAGCTACGGAAGTAATTCAGCTATGTGGGGACAAAGTATAGGGATGTGGGGTCAAAAAAATGAAACCTTCCAAGCTGGCTTTACGGTATATGATGTTGCTAAAAATAAGCTGGCAGAATCTGCGTTTTTTCGAACCAATGGTTCGTATTACATAGACTCTTTCTTGACGTTAGGAACAGATACTATTTTTTATAATGTAGCAGTAGATGAAAAACATCCCTTGAATGACAAGCCAACCATTCGTCTTCGAATTAAAAATACTCAGACTCAATTGAAAATTGGTCTAAAGGCTTGTGCAAAGCAAGGGCAGGTTCATTTTTATAATGTAACGGAGTTGACCACTGATGTGGGGAATTGGGGAATGCCATTTTCTGCCTATTTACCTGAATGGATTGCAGGGGACAATTTATACGGATTAGGGGAGCCTGCTAGCTCTCCATCGGTGATTACGGTTGGGGCATACCAATCTGAAGTCACAATTTCTAATGGGACCAAAGGAGGAGGATTTATGGCAGATTTTAGCAGTTTAGGTCCAACAATCGACGAACGAATGAAGCCAGACATTGCTGCACCTGGAGTGAATGTTGCTAGTAGTATCTCGTCTTTCACAGATCGTTCCTATAGTCCTCTGCTTCAAGCTTCCCATCAAGGTAAAAATTTTCCTTTTGCTCGCTTTTCAGGTACCAGTATGAGCAGTCCTGTGGTAGCTGGTGTAGTGGCGCTTATGTTACAGGCGAATCCTGATTTAAGTCCAGAGCAGATCAAGCTTATTATACAAAATACTGGTCGTCGAGATAAGCATACAGGAGAGATTGATGAAAATGGGAGTATACGATGGGGGTATGGGAAAATTGATGCTTTAGAAGCAGTAAAAATGGCTGAAAAGCTGCGAAATAATTCATGTTGTAAACCGACATTTTTATATCCCAATCCTACATTGACCTTGATTTACTCATCAAATGAGAAGATTCAACCAGCCGACTTATATTCCTATGAAGGTCAATTTTTAGGTTCGTATACTTTTGGTGGAGATATTGGAGTTTCGATTACGCATTTAAACCCAGGATTATACTTTTTTCATACCAAAGATGGGGAAATGCTGAAGTTTTTGGTTCAGTAGCGTTCAATGAAATCATAGGTAATATTTTCATGACTTATAGTTTTAATTTATAGGAAACCTATAGTTTTGAAGTGATGTTAAATATTTCACTTATTCAGGTTCAGTACTTGATAGCTCTCGATGAACATCGAAATTTCATTAAGGCTGCAGATGCTTGTTTTGTAACTCAGCCAACGCTAAGTATGCAAATGAAAAAACTGGAAGATGAATTGGGGGTGATTATTTTTGATCGAAGTAAACATCCCATTACGCCTACACCAATTGGTGTTAAAATTATACGACAAGCAAAAACAATTTATCGAGAAACTAGACAAATTGAAAACATTCTGCATGAATTTAAAGGAGATATCTCAGGCAGTTTAAAAATAGGCATATTACCCACGATAGCCAATGCGTTAATTCCAAAATTAATCCATGAGGTTTCAATGAATCATCCGGATTTAAAACTTACGATTAAAGAAGGGTTAACACATGAAATCATTGATGCCTTAGAAAATGATCAATTGGATATTGGAATTGTTTCTACTCCAGTTCAGAATAATGGCCTTATTGTACGTGAATTATATTTAGAAAAATTTAGAATTTATGCGCATAAAAATCACCCAAGTTTTCATAAAAAAGCATGGGAAGCCACTGATTTACTGGAAGATAAATTATGGTTATTATCTGAAGGTAATTGTTTTCGAGTGCAAACCATCAATTTATGCTCTCTTCCAGAGGAGAAATTAAATCATCTTGCATTAACATACGAGAGTGGAAGTCTTCAAACGTTGAAAAAGATTGTAGATTTTGAGGGAGGAGCTACCATTATACCCGAATGGGAAGCTAGCGAGTTAGATGATGTGTCATTGGATCATTTGAGAGCATTTAAAACAGATGATGCAGGTAGAGCTGTAGGCATTATTTATACCAAGTTTTATGCGAAAGAGCAAATCATTAATTCAGTTGAAGAAATGATCAAACGCTGTCTACCAAATCATGTAGCTGAGAATAAGGACCTGAAAATTATATCAACCTAATTAGAGTCCCATTAGTAGTTCCAAAGGGTCTTTACCCATCAGTAGCGTTTCTGGATTTTCTAAATAGTTTTTTACACTGACTAAAAACCCTACAGATTCTTTACCGTCAATGATGCGGTGATCATAACTTAATGCAACATACATGACGGGTCTAGCGACAATATTTCCGTTTTCAACAACGGGTCTTTCAACAATGTTGTGCATCCCTAAGATAGCACTTTGAGGTGGATTGATAATGGGTGTACTTAACATACTCCCAAATACTCCACCGTTGGTAATTGTGAAAGTGCCGCCAGTCATTTCAGGGATAGATAGTTTCCCATCTCTAGCTTTAATTGCTAATCTTTTTACTTCACTTTCAATATCCCATAACGTCATAATTTCTACATTTCTCATCACAGGAACCATAAGACCTTTGGGACTACTAACAGCTATAGAAACATCAACGAAGTCATTCATGACCATTTCTTCCCCATCTATGAAGGCATTTACTTTGGGGAACTTTTGTAAACTAAGTGCACATGCTCTGGTGAAGAAACTCATGAAACCTAAATTCACACCATGCATCTCTTTGAATTTTTCTTTGTATTTGTTTCTAGTATCGAAAATAGGCTGCATATTCACCTCATTAAATGTGGTAAGCATGGCAGTTTCGTTTTTAGCAGCAACTAATCTTCGAGCCACTGTTTTACGAAGATTGCTCATTTTTTCTCGGTGTTGTAATCGAGAGGGTTCCACAGTAGTTGCATAGTCTGAGGAGTTAGTCTGAGCAAGAATCGCATCATACTTGGTTATTCTTCCATCTTTACCGCTTCCAACAACAGCATTTGGAGAAATACCTTTTTCTAATAATATTTTATGAGCTGCAGGACTTGGTGAGCCTGTAGCATAGCTTGAATTTTTTACAATTGGTGATGTTTCTAATTTTTGCTCAATTTTAGTTTCTTGAGTGGGAACTTTCTCTTCTTTAACTGGAGCTTTTTGCTCGGGTGCAGCACTAGTGTCTATGGAAGCTACCACGGCTCCAATTTCTACATCCTCACCTTCTTCAACTAATATTTTTAGAACTCCAGCCTTTTCGGCATTTAATTCGACTGTTGCTTTATCACTTTCCAACTCAGCAACGGCTTCATCCATTTCTACATAATCACCATCTTCTTTAAGCCAACTAGCAATAGTGACTTGGGTTATTGATTCCCCTACGGATGGTATTTTTAGCTCTACAGACATTTTTATAAAATTAAACATCAAAGGTAAAATAGATTTTCAACTTCGATGCTGTTTATGTCAGATTTTGTATTTCATCTATTGATTTTTTAATTTAAGGCTATTTTTAAGATAGTAGATCAACATTCATAGTGATAGTGTGTTATAACAAATAAGATAATAAGCGATGTATATATTTGAAGTTAAAATAGCTAAGGTTTAATTAATAAATGAGTATTCAGAATTGCATTCAGACACTGGTCAATAATCTCCCTGGAAATACAGCGGTCATATCGCCAGGAAGTAGAAATGCCCCTGTGATTTTTGCTTTGAATCAATTGAAGGAAAAATGCTACTCTATTATTGATGAACGCAGCGCTGGTTTTGTGGCACTAGGTATTGCGAAACAAAGCCAGTCCCCAGTTATATTATCTTGTACGAGTGGCACAGCTACGCTCAATTATTATCCAGCCATTGCTGAAGCTTTCTATGCGCGGATACCCTTGATAGTAATTACTGCAGACAGACCCTCAGAACATATCGATGCTTGGGACGGACAAGCAATAAGACAAAAAAATGTTTTTCAAAATCACATTAGAGCTTCTTTTCAAACACCAGAGATATACGATGATGATTCAGGATTTTTGAATGTTGCACACAATGTCTCTAAATGCCTCATTAATGATATTCCCGGACCTATTCACATAAATGTCCCTATTCGAGAACCTTTTTATGATTTTGAAGATACAATTACTAAATCTTTGACTAAAGTAGAAACTAAAAAGAATCATCAAACAATTTCATTAAAAAATCTAGCCAAGCATATCAATGTCCCAATTCAACACCAAAAAGTGATGATTTTTAATGGGATGGATGATGGACAACACATCACCATAGAAAATGATCATGCTGTCGTTTTATCAGATATTACTTCAGCTACAAAAAGTAATGTTTCATATTGGGACGCAATGTTATTCTCTTGTCTGTCTAAACCAAACGGATTTAAAGCTCTGAAGGTACTCCAACCAGATATTCTATTTTCTACGGGCACAACAACTATATCAAAAGGGTTGAAACGTTTTTTAAGTATTTATAAGCCAAAGCATCATTTTCATATTTCTAACTTTGAAGAAGTGGGAGATATGTTTGGTACACAACCCCAAATAGTATCTCCAAGTGATATTATACAGCATGTTTCACAAGAAAATGAAGATAGTCCTTCTTTAGCATATTTAAACTCATGGACGTCATTGACCATAGCTTTCAGGCATAAGTTCAGTCAATTGGATTGGACAGGCTATCACGAATTTGGGATAATAAATCATATTCTTGATCGAGCTAATACATCGCATATCATTCATTTCAGCAATTCCATGCCTGTTCGTTATGCATCGTTTTTGACAGATATTCATAACGCAAAAAATCGCGTTTATGCCAATCGGGGGACTAGTGGTATTGACGGATGTACCAGTACTGCACTTGGGTGTGCACTAGCTACCGATCAATCAGTACTATTGATTACAGGTGATGTTGCATTTTTTTATGATATCAATGCTCTATTCAATAAACATCTTCCGAATAATTTTAAAATCATTATTCTTAATAATCAAGGGGGTGGAATATTTAATATGATATCAGGTCCAGAAAATTTAGGAAATGCTAAACATTTTCAGAATACACCGCATTACATGAATGCGATTTCTTTATGTGAACATTTTGATATTAACTATTTTGAATCTAAAGATAGTTCAAGTTTTAGAAGTCGTTTTAATGCGTTTATAGCCTTTAATGGATGTGCCATTTTTGAAGTAAAGACGGTAGGTTCTGATAACGAAAATGCCTTTAATGCATTCAAAAAATTATAAGAAAAAGTATAGCTTACTTTTGATTTTATGTCTATAAAAAACTTACATAAATAGGTTAAATTCGCACCATGACTTCTTCATTCAATGCTTTAAAGCAAACCAAACTTCATCAAAAACACATTGATCTAGGTGCTAAAATGGTTCCTTTTGCTGGTTATGACATGCCTGTTCAATATGTGGGGTTGGGAGTAGAACACAATGCTGTTAGAACGAGTGTAGGTTTATTCGATGTAAGTCATATGGGCGAATTTAGCGTTAAAGGTAAGGATGCTGAGGCATTGGTTTCATGGATTTGTTCTAATAGTGTAACCAAAATGATAAATATGCAAGCTCAATATAATTGTATGCCTAATGATCAGGGTGGTATTGTTGACGATTTGATTGTGTATCGTTGGTCTGATACAGAATATACACTGGTTGTAAATGCAAGTAATATTTCGAAAGATTGGGATTGGATAATGAAGCAAAAAGATCTCAAGGATTTTGATTGTGAATTGGAGGATATGTCAGATGATATTTCATTACTCGCTGTTCAAGGGCCTAATGCCCAGAAAGTAGTTCAAAAATTAACAACAATAGATCTTGATGCAATCAAATTTTATCACTTTGATGCAGGGAGATGTGGGGGAAGCGAAGATGTGGTGATCAGCAATACGGGTTATACGGGTTCAGGTGGTTTTGAATTGTATGTATGGAATCATGAGGCTGAAATGCTTTGGGATGCTCTCATGGAGGCGGGAAAGGAGTTTGATATTGTCCCATGTGGATTAGGAGCAAGAGATACCCTTCGCCTGGAGAAAGGATATTGTTTGTACGGCAACGAGATCAATGATTATACCTCTCCAATTGAGGCAGGTTTGGGTTGGATTACGAAATTTAGTGAATCATTTAATAATCAGGCGTACCATCAATCTATAAAGGAGAATGGGCCGAAGAAAAAACTTGTTGGATTTGAAATGCTAGAACGAGGAATCCCAAGACAACATTACACTATATGTGATAGCCAAGATCAAGAAATAGGGGAAGTAACCAGCGGTACCCAAAGTCCGAGTATAGGGAAAGCCATTGGAATGGGGTACGTTTACACTGATTTTGCTAATTTAGGTACGGAGTTCTATATTCAAATTAGAAAAAATCGGGTTAAGGCTAAAGTTGTTCGTTTACCCTTTTTAGACTAACTCAAATACATCCAAATTTTAAATTTAATTTTCCTAGTCATTTGTCCCTAAATTTGCCATATGAATCTTACAAAACAGATTAATGATCAATTGAAATCGGCCATGAAAGCCAAAGACCAAGTAACCCTTCGTGGCTTAAGAGCCATTAAAGCAGCTCTATTAATTTTACAAACCCAAGAGGGAGGAGGTGCAGTCACTGCAGAGGATGAAATGATTGCTTTGGTCAAAATGGCTAAACAACGGAAAGATTCTATCCGAATTTTTAAAGAACAAGGACGCGATGATTTAGCAACCATAGAACTAGAAGAACTCGCTATCATTGAAAAGTTTTTGCCTGCTCAATTGAGTGAGGCTCAGGTTGCAAATGAAATAAAATTGATAATTGAACATACAGGAGCAGCGGGTATGAAGGACATGGGTAAAGTGATGGGAATGGCCAACGGAAAGCTCAAAGGAAGAGCTGATGGTAAGTTGATTGCTGATATTGTAAAGGAGTTATTAACTTAAAAAAATAGCTCTTAAGTCCATGTATACATTATAGTTTTTTGCGTATAGTAAATCTATATTTTTTTGAAACAAAGCTTGTTTTTCCTCTAATTTATGATCGGTAGCGAATACTCCAGATTTTATAGGGGGTAAATTTTCATTTGGGGCAGCATAGCCAATCCATGTTTTTTTTCCAAAAATTATATCTTTAAGATTGTATAACATTTTTCTTGTTTTCTTAAATCCTATAAAAATGGGAAATCCAATTCCTAGAATGATGGCAATAGATAAATCAAATATCCTTTTTTGAGTTCGGTATACTTTCTTACTTAAATTAAGTTCTATCTGTTCACCAAAATAAAGACCATTGGTGTTTTTGGATTGACTGCCAATGACAAAATTACTCTCTGCTGGATTGATGAAATAGTGAATTTCGGGTCCCATCTCATTCATAATTTGAATGGTATATTGAGTACTAACACTGTCATTACTGAAAATAACCTCTTTAATTCCATAGATCTCAATAATTTCACGGAGTTGTTTTTTTGTGCCTAGCCAATGCGGGGATGAGCTTTTTTTATCGGAAACAAATCCTATTTGTTGGTATTTTTTATTGTAGCTATTTAATATTTCTGACAGCTGATTCCAATTTTTTTCGCTTCCAATCAATATACTTTTGACATTGTATCTTTGAGAAAAATCAAGGGTCTTGTATTTTATTAAATGGTAAAGTGTTCGCCATAAAAATAGTACAGCAGCCACCAATAAGGTGCCAAATAATATGATGCCTCTACTAAAGTGTAAATGATTGGGGAGAAGTCCATAAATGATAAGTATGATAAAGGTTCCTATAATAATACTTCGTGCCAATTTGCTAAAATTAAAAGGCGATTGATATGAGCCATTAAAACCAATTGTCATTATCCAAACCAAAGTATAATAGGGTAAATGAATGCTTAACATCTCGTAGGGATAGGTTGTGATCCCTTTTATGTGTTCCTCCCAGTAATTTTTGAGTATAAATAAACTTCCAAATATTAAAATTGATTCTATGAAAGGGATCCAAAAACGCCTCAAAAATGTGACACAAATACTTATAATAGCTCGGGCATAAATGGCAGTGTTAATAAATAATTTGAATAATTTTTGGTGACCTCCCGTGTAATGCTTTTCGGCAAAGATGACCATGGCTTTATAAAAAATCTTTACATAATTGGTGCTAAGTTTTTTTGTACTCTCCCCTTTATAATGAATGATACTTGTTCCCGAAAAGTAATAATTTTTCCAACCTCCTTGAAGAATTCGATAGCTTAAATCAATATCTTCTCCATACATAAAAAAAGTTTCATCCAATAAGCCAATTTGGTCGAGTACTTTTTTTCGAATTAATAGAAATGCACCAGCCAATATTTCTACCTCATGATTTTTATCTGCGTCTAAATATCCCAAGTGATATTTTCCAAATTTCTTGGAATTAGGAAAAACTTTGTTGAGTCCTATCATTTTGTAGAACGCTACTTCGGGTGTTGGTAATCCTCGTTTACTTTCGGGAAGATATGTTCCCTGCCCATCAACCATAGGTACTCCACAGCCGCCAAGTTCAGGGGTATTGTCTGCGAATTCAAGGATTGATTCAAAGCAGTTTTCAGGAACAACTGTGTCGGGATTAAGAAGCAATACATATTCTCCTTGAGATTTTTTAATCGCTTGATTATTTGCTGTACTAAATCCAGTATTTTTTGAATTAGCAATGAGAATAACTTTAGGGAATAAAGACTTCACCATATTTTGTGAACCATCAATAGAATTGTTGTCTACTACGAATACTTCTGCATCGATAGTACCAATGGCTTGATAAACAGATTTTAAGCATTGCTCTAAAAAATGCTTCACATTATAGTTGACAATAATGATAGAAAGTTTCACTTGTACAACAAACATACAACTCAAGATGATTTATTATAGAGTCGATGAAATTTTTGATTCTAACATCCCATTTTTTCTGTTCTTAACTTGTGCTGATTAACTTCGCATCAAAAGATGAATTTTATATTTCCTCAATTTCTATGGGCGTTAGGAGTATTGGTTATACCCATAGTCATTCATCTTTTTAATTTCAGGCGATACAGAAGAATAATGTTCAGCAATGTAAGGATGCTGAAAGATATTGAAACGCAAAGCCGTAAAACCAAACAGTTGAAAAAATGGCTTGTACTCCTAACTCGATTGCTAGCTATTGCTTCTTTAGTTTTGGCATTTGCCCAACCTTTTTTACCCCATCATGGAGGGAAATTGAAATCACAACTGATTAGCATTTATATAGATAATTCTCAAAGTATGCTTGCAGAAGGAGAAAATGGTCAACTTTTTGAAGTTGCCAAAAATCAGGCAAGGGAAATCATTCGGAACGTGCCTCAAAATTCAAAAATCCAGATACTTGATAATTCTCTAAACTATAACAGTAACAAGATATTCTCACCAGCCAATGCCATACGGTTAATTGATGATTTGGAGGTTGATTATCGCCCTAACAAACTAGGCCATGTCATTCAAAAAATACAAAATATATACCAGTCTCAATTATGGGGAACCAATCATGCGTTTTTGTTGAGTGATTTTCAAAAACAGGAGGATTTGAGTGTATTGGATTTAGATAGTAATTATAATATCTATATATATCCTTCTAAATCTCAAGCCAATCACAACATTTCAGTGGATTCAGTTTGGTTGGCGTCACCCATTACGCATCCTCATGAGCCTATGGAGTTGATAGTTAGAATTAAAAATCATGAAAAATCAGATGAGGTTTCCTCTACATTAACCCTTCATTGCGATGGAAACCAACAACTTGTTAAAAGCATTCGTTTGCCGGCGAATAGTTCTGAAGACTTTTTACTGACCATTAATCCCTCATTTTCTGAGTGGATTTCTGGGGAGATTATTTTGGATGATGTTCCCATAACTTTTGATAATTCATATTTTTTTACCATTCCTACCATTCCTAAAATTCGTGTTATTCAGTTAGGAAAGTATGTCCCAGAACTAGCCCGAATATTTGAGCAGGATTCAACTTTTCAATATGCGCATTATGAAGTGGATCAATTGGATTATTCATTAATTAACACCTGCGATTTTATTGTCCTAAACCAAATTGATAATCTCAGTTCTGGACTGATAAAACAACTTTTAGAATTTGTTAATTCGGGAGGAGTACTGTCTTTATTTCCAGATCGTACTAATGATGTTTACGCTCCACTATTAGATCAAATGGGCTTGTCAAGGTACGGTAAATTGTCGATTCAGAAAGCCAATATCTCCCACAGCTGTCTAAAACTGGACTTTTATAAAGATGCATATAAACGGATACCCCCCAATATCTTTTTGCCATCTATTAATGCTTTCTATTCATTAAAATTGGATATGAAATCAGAGGCCATATTATTTTTAAAAGAGGGTTCCCCCATTATTACACAAACTCCTTTTGGTTCGGGTACGGTCTTTCAATCAGCAATCCCTTTGGATTCTAATCAGAATTATATTTCTAGTGAATTATTTGTGATTACTCACCTTAAAATGGCATTTGGTAATGGCAGAACTCACTCTTTATCATATGAAGTT